>ORJL010097538.1_pt1 | contig 23932 bp, 24 predicted proteins | sample 1779941 | NCBI WGS metagenome assembly ORJL01 (sample SAMEA104232317, study PRJEB22302) | groundwater metagenome | biome: forest; feature: aquifer; material: groundwater | place: USA | collected 2011-08-07 | depth 5.8 m
AAAGGGGACCTCAAGAGCAAAGCCATGGCCGCTCTCCACCGACTCCAGAAGCTCCCCAATCTAATCCGCGGCTTCTTTTGCGATCCCCATCTGCGCTACATCGCAACCTAACATGTCCATTTACTTACGCACTCATTAGTATATCGACCTCAACCGATTTCAGGTCCCCGACTATTTCTCTGCCACGGTCGTCATCACCTACGGCACCTATAAATCCCGTTCTGAGCCCCAGTTTGGCCAGCCCGTAAATCGTATTGGCGGACGAGCCCGATGGAGAAATCCTGGCATTTTCCAGATTGCCGAAGCCATTCCGAACGACCCGGTCAACGACGTATATATATTCCATGCTCAGTGAGCCGCAGCCTACGATGTCGAATTCGGTCTCTTCTTCTGTCATTTCAACCCCACGCGCAAACCTGTGATCTCTCAGTACCGTTGCAGATAGTTACTGAGAATATGGTGCGGACCATGAGATACCTTTGATTGCCTTATCTACTTCATCCGACAGGTCGTATCCCTGCACAAGCCTGCCATTCTTCTCAACTACTTGACTACTCTGTATTCTGATCGTGCCGGAGCTGAACGCATGGAGAGTGGCCACGATAAGAGGGAGTTCCCTCGCCGCGCCATGTTGCCGGATCAGGCTGAAAAGGGGGGATGCTTCGCCCTGCTTGGCTTTCATCTCCCAGGCAGGAGTTGTTCTTAACTGGTCCCAGTACCTGTCGAACTTCCCTCCCTTGATCGGGAACCTGCAGTAGGTCACCACAGGCCCCCGGTCAAGTTCCGGGGTTACCAGATGCATCATGACGCCGCTTCGTTCTGCCTCCGTTTCGATAAGCTTCCATATGACTTCCCGCCAGGTGCCGGTGGGTCCACCAGGTTCCGCTGGATGAAGGTTGAGCATTTTGTATTTCCGGCACATCTCTGGGCCGATGATCAGCATATAGCCCGCAAGGACGCAAATGTCGGTGGGGTAAGCATCCAGCAATTTCATGACCTGACGGTCGTAGTCCAGTCTCCATCCCGGAAGAGGTTTTTCCGGAGAAGGTTTGGACGCGCCGCTCGCCTTCTTGAAATCTCGATAGGAGAGGTACTCAAGAGGGACTCCGCAACTCTCCGCCAATTCGAAGAACAGGTCAGTCTCTGGAGCTTCCCCGGGCTCTCTGCTGCAAAAGACAAAAGAGAACTTTGCGTTGAGGTCGCCTCGGCCAATGGCAGAACTGACTGCCATGAACAAGTTCTGAGAACCCTTGCCACCGCCGGAGGAAAACCAGCCGATCCGCAGTCGTCCGTCGTCTATCGGAGAAGGACTTGCGCCGGCGATTGATTTTGGCGAATCTGGTACCATTTACCCTCGCAAACTCTCGACGTGAGACGAATCAATTGAAGATGTTTGTAATACGAGCCCAAACGCTTGAGAAGCGGTGCAAAGGATTAGAACGCTTCCCGACGATATTTCCCTGGGCAAGAGACCGGAGGAATCCGTACTTGTCGTCGAAATCCGGCATTTCTATCCAGGCGTTGCCGATCTCCAACGGCGTATGGGCGTCGCTCCCGGTTCCCCCGGGGATCCCGTGTTCTCTTGCTATGCCCAGGGCCCTTCGGTTGGCATCAGGAGGCAGGGCTCTGGAATTGAACACCTCGATGGCATCCACCGAAGGCAGTATTTCCAACATCCGTTCATCGAGCAAGATCGACTCCCTGATCCTGTCGCATGGGTGGGGCAGATACACCAGTCCCCCCTGCTCCCGGATGCGTGCGATCGCGTCGACCGCTGGAATCCTGCTCGGAATATCATGGGTCAAAAACAGACCGATTATTTCCCCTTCGTCTGTCAGGATTTCTTCAGCCACAATTACCTTAAAGGGCGCCACCTTCTGCAAGGCTATTCCGCCGGCGGTTGTGCCATGGTCAGCGATTGCCACGCAGTTGATGCCGACCTTGGTGCAGCGGCGAATGACCTGTTGAATAGTGGTCGCACTGTCCATAGAGTAGCAGGTATGTATATGCAGGTCCGCTCGTACCAATATATGCTCCCCGGGAACTAGCCGACCCGCTCCAGGTACTCGCCCGTGCGCGTGTCCACCTTAATGGTGTCCCCGGTTTGCACGAACAAAGGGACGTTTACGTTCACGCCGGTTTCCAACTGTGCGGGCTTCGTCCCTGCACTGGCCGTATCGCCGCGGAACCCGGGCCCCGTCTCGGTCACCCTTAACTCGACAGCCTTGGGCATTTCCACCCCGATCGCCTCATCGTTGTGGGTCAACAGTTCCAGCATCATTTGCTCTTTGAGGTATTTGACGGAGTCCCCCAGTTGTTTCTTATTGAGGGCCAGTTGTTCGAAGCTGTCTGTATCCATGAAATGATAGTTATCACCATCGTTGTACTGGTACTGAACTGGACGGTATTCCACGAAAGCTTCCTTAAAACGCTCACTGGCCTGGAATCCACGCTCGATGGCGTGGCCGTCTTTCATACTGCGCAACTTGACCGATATCTGTGCCGACCCCCGGCCGAGCTTGATGTGGTGGTATTCGACCACTTGATACACCTGGCCATCATACTCGATGCAGATGCCTTTCCTAAGGTCTGTGCTGCTTATCATTTGCTGCCCTTCCGTGGAAAGCTTCGTTAATCGGGAGGTAATGGTTCTGCTCTGTCAATTCGAAAGGAACATATTATATACCAATACATTAACACAAGACCCTGACCCTGCCTGATTCCGCAATGACAGTATCTTCGATGCGCACTCCGCCCCACCCGGGCAGGTAAATGCCTGGCTCAATCGTGAACACCATTCCATCCTTGAGGACATCTTCGGATGAAACGCCAAGCCTGGGGGCCTCATGTGTTTCCAGACCGACTCCGTGTCCCAACCCGTGACCGAATGCATCGGCGTACCCGCATTGGTCGATCACCGTGCGGGCCAATCTGTCAGCCTCAGCGCCCGTCATAGCCCCTCTGATGAGTTCTATAGCTGTCCTCTGCGCTCCGTGGACCACGTCATATACTCTTGCCAGTTTGTCGTCAGCTTCGCCTAACCACAATGTGCGGGTGATGTCGCAGCAATAACCGGGCCTTCGCGCCCCGAAGTCTATGACGACCGGTTCTCTTTCGGCAATAGCCTTTTCGGACGGCCTTGCGTGGGGCAGCGCAGCATTTGGACCGGAAGCCACGATTACCTCAAAGGGCAGCGTCTCGCTGCCCTCTTCCCGCAGAATCCTCTCCAGGAGCCACGCTGCCTCTTTCTCAGTCATGCCTGCCCTGAGAACACGTGAAAACTCCCCCAGGGCGTGATGGGCCAACCTGGCAGCTTGGGCTATCAGGGCGGATTCCGCATCATCTTTTACGGCGCGCAGCGATTCTGCCAGTCCTGCCTTCGGTACCAGTTCGATGCCGGAGGCCGTTGTAGATATTGCGTCCACGAATTGCCGGTAGGTTGAAAATGTGAGGTGGGCTGATTCGAAGCCAACCCTCTTCAAGTCCATTTCAGCGGCAGCTTCGGGGAGCCACTTATGTGCGTAGCCCTTCAAGGGGAGAAGTTTGAAATCCGGAGCTTCTCGCTGACTCTGTTCGAAATAGCGGAAATCGGTCGCAATAACTGCTGAGGCATGAGAAATAAGCAAGTAGCCATCAGACCCGGTGAACCCTGACAGATAGCGCCGGTTCTCAGGGCAGTTGACCAGGATGCCATCAATGGCCTGTTCTGCGAAAGATGCCCGGAGTTTCGAAAGGCGTCCCTGGATACCTGGATCGGTCATTCTGCTGATGCCAGGGCGTCCAGTGCGGCCACGTATCCCTGCCATCCCAGCCCGCTTATCTGGCCCCTGGCAATCGGCGCCACCACTGATGTGGCCCTCCAGGGTTCCCTGGCATATATATTCGACAGGTGGACTTCAACGATGGGCAGGCCGGTATCCTGAAGTGCATCCCTCAGGGACAGGCCATAGTGTGTCAGCGCGCCGGGATTTATGATTATGGCTTTAGAACAGGTTGCTTCGGTCTGGACCAGGTCTACTAACGCACCTTCGCTGTTGGACTGGAATATGGCAACATCCAGTCCCAGTTCACCGGCGCGGGCCCTGATCCTGGCGTCTATCTCTTCCAGGGTCTTGGTTCCGTAGACAGCCGTGTCCCGCTTCCCCAGCATGTTCAAGTTTGGTCCGTGCAGGACAAGTATTCTATTCCTGGCATTCTTTCTGGCCATTGTTGCCTCCCCGAGTGAACTGACTGCCCCCTATTCCTTATCCGCGCCGTCGAGCGAAGAGCCGACAGCAGTCTGCTCGAAAGAGTCTTCGTCTACCAGGGGGCCGGCATAGTCGCACTTCATGCACTTTACTCTGCCGCGACCCGCCAACAATAGCAGGCCCTTGCATTGCGGACAGGGCGTGGCGACAGGCCTTCGGCCGGCAATAAATTTGCATTCCGGGTATCCAATGCACCCCCAGAATGCCTTTTTCCGCTTGTTCTCCCGTTCGATCAGTTCCCGGCCACATTCGGGACATCGGACCCCTATTTTGACATAAAAGGGCTTGGTTGTCTTGCATTCGGGATATCCGGTGCAGGCTACGAACTTGCCGAAGCGTCCGAGCTTAATGACCATCGGCTTCCCGCACTTGGGACAGCTTTCGCCCGCTGGTTCTTCCTTGAATCTCACTCGTTCCACCGTGTCCATCGCCTGGTCAAGGTCTTTTTGGAAAGGTTCATAGAACTCGCGAAGGACGGGAACCCATTTCTTCTCACCGCGGGCGATTTCGTCCAATTCCTCTTCCATGTGGGCAGTGAAGCCAATGTTGGCAACGTCCGGAAAGTTCTGCGTCAGAAGGTCGCTGACTACGATGCCCAGTTCTTCCGCATGGAACTTCCCCAGGACCTTCTTCACATAGTCGCGGTGGAGCACCACTGAGACGATTGATGCGTAGGTGCTGGGCCGCCCAATGCCTTTTTGTTCCAGCGCCTTGATTAGCGTGGCCTCAGTATACCTTGGCGGTGGCTGTGTAAAGCGCTGCTCCGGGGCGGGCAGGCTGATCAGGTCTAAAGGATCGCCGTTAACCAGGGAAGGGAGCGAGACCTTTCCCGGCGCAGACTCGTCCTCGTCATCCTTTCCCTCGGTATACAGAGTACTGAATCCCGGGAAAGTGGTGACAGAGACGTTTGTGCGCAGGAGATATCCAGTGGAGGGTCGCTGAGAGTGCGCTGTTACATCCACGGTTGTGGAGTCCATCAGCATAGCGGCCATCTGGCTGGCCACCATCCTTTTCCATATCAGATCATATAACTTGAATTGGTCCGCGTCCAGGTATTCTCTTATTTTTGGCGGCTCTCGCATAACGCCCGTCGGCCTTATTGCCTCATGGGCTTCCTGCGCGAACTTGCCTTTTTTGACGAAATGTCGGGGGCTTGCAGGCAAGTACTCGGGGCCGTATTTTCTAGATATGAATTCCCGGGTCTCTGCAAGTGCAGCAGGGGCAACATGAGTAGAGTCGGTACGCATGTACGTTATGAGACCCACCGCACCCTCTTCCCCGACAGAGAGGCCTTCATACAGTTGCTGGGCCACCCGCATTGTGCGGTCCGCTGTGAAGCGAAGCTTCCTCGAAGCTTCCTGCTGGAGTGTGCTGGTTATGAAAGGTGCCGCCGGCAACCGCGAGACCTCTTTGGTCCGGACTTCCCCCACTTTGTATGTCGCCCGCTTCAGGTCTTCTGCAACTTTGCGTGACTTTTCAGCCGTTTCCAGAGCCATCTTTTCGCCGTTGGCGGAGCCGATGAAGTCCGCCCAAAAAGTGGGCTGTCGCTGCTTGTTTTTGGCCAATTCGGCCTTGATGACCCAGTATTCCTGGGGTTTGAACGCTGATATTTCCCGCTCGCGGTCCACGATAAGCATCAATGCCGACGATTGGACCCTGCCAGCCGAAAGTCCGGTCCGTACCTTGCGCCACAGCAACGGACTCAATTTATAGCCCACAAGCCTGTCCAGTATGCGGCGGGCCTGCTGAGCATCGACCAGATTCATGTCGATAGACCGCGGATGGTGGAAAGCTTCGTCGACTGCCTCCTTTGTTATCTCGTGGAAGGCTACGCGCCTTATTGGCACGTCATCCTTGCGCAGTTTAGCCGCTTCTACGAGGTGCCAGGAAATGGCCTCACCCTCCCGGTCAGGGTCCGTCGCCAGGTATATCGCCGAAGCACTGTTCGCGGCATCCCTGATTTCGGTGACGGTCTTCCTCTTGTCGGCCATGTTGACGTACTTGGGCTCGAAATCATTGAGCACATCTACACCGAGGTTGCTCTTAGGGAGGTCGCGAACGTGTCCCATCGAGGCCATGACCACATAGCCTTTGCCCAGCATCTTGACCAGGGTCCGCGCCTTTGCGGGTGATTCAACAATTACCAGTTTGTTTGGCACATTTACCTCTTAGCCAGCACATAGTTCATTCCGCCTAGCTGTCTGACCATACCCTTGAGTTCCATCATCGCCAGCGCGCTGGTGACTTCATGGGTTCGGAGGCCGCTGCGGCGGCATATTTCATCGATGTGTACCGGCTCTGCGGAAACATGAGAAAGGAGGACGGACTCGGCATCGCTGGCCGTAAGTACCTCCTTCATCTCAAGCTGCTCAGCTACCATTGTCAGATTAAGTTCAGCCAGTATATCAGTATAGTCTACTACAAGTTTGGCTTCACATCGCTGGATTAGCAGGTTAGTCCCCTTGCTCACCGGCGACAGGATGCTTCCCGGGACTGCAAAGACTTCCCGGTTCTGGTCGATTGCTTGCCGTGCGGTGACCATGGCCCCGCTGCTTTCTCCTGCCTCTATGACCAGGACACCCAGGCTCATTCCGCTCATGATGCGGTTCCGGCGGGGGAAGTTGTCAGGCTTGGGGCGGACTCCGACCGTGTATTCGCTGACCAGCGCCCCGCTGGTCATGATTCTCTTCGCCATATCAACGTTTTCCGAAGGATAGATGTTATCCAGTCCACCCGCGAGGACCGCTATGGTTCTGCCGCCACTCTCAAGAGCGCAGCGGTGGGCCACGGAGTCGATGCCCCGGGCCAGCCCGCTAACGATGATTACTCCAGAGCGGACAAGCCCGGCGACCATTTCAGTTGCAACTTGCTTGCCATACATCGTGGCCCCTCTGGTACCTACTACGGCCAGGCAACACTGGTCCGAGGGCACCAGTTCGCCTCGCACAAAGAGTACGGGAGGGTAATCGTGGGTCTCTTTCAGCCGAGGTGGATAAGAGGGGTCATTGCATGGAATGGCCCGCACCTGGTAGCGGGCCAAGTTCTCCATTTCCTCTTCCAGCGAGATTCGGGGCCTGACGCTTTGGACTGATTCGATCGTCCTGGCATCGAGCCCGGCCCGTTTTAGTTCATCTGCCGGAGCAGTCCAGGCCGACTTCAGCGTCCCAAAGTGAGACTGTAACTGTGAAAACCTGACCCGCCCGACTCCGGCGATCTTGCTGAATCCGACCCAATACGCTATTTCTTCCATGGCTGCAAAATAAGTATTCCGTACCCGCCCGGCAGCATGTGGCGGAGAGGGCGGGATTCGAACCCGCGGTAGCTTTCGCTACACACGATTTCCAGTCGTGCCTGATCGTCCACTCCAGCACCTCTCCTCGTCGCTCGACCCGGTATGGACAGGTCCCGAACAAACAATGTTACCGCGTATTGGCTTTCAACCTCCACTTCGCGTTGATAGTGGCGGAGAGGGTGGGATTCGAACCCACGTTGGCCTTGCGACCAAACCGCTTTTCGAGAGCGGCACCATCAACCACTCGGTCACCTCTCCAGGCAAGTAGAGAACATCAAAAACCCAGGGACTGCCCTACTAATATTACAGTAATATCCGTGCTGGACGGCTTCCTCTCCATGATCAGCGTCACGCGGCAACCGCGCTTCGGTGAGTCGCATTCCTGGCACGACCCGGTATGCTGACATGGCAATTCCAGGTCCATGCCGCTCAGAGCCTGCGGTGCGGCAACATCCTTCACACGCCGCATTGCAGCAGGAATGTCGCTCGTCAGCTTATTGACACCAGCCACGACTATTACCTTTCTGGGTCCGAAAGTCATGGCCGCGATACGGTTTCCTATGCCTTCGCAACTGACCAGTTCGCCGCCTGCGGTCATGGCATTGACGCTGGTCAAGAATACATCGCAGGTCAGTTGGGCCCGCCTGATCACCATTAACTCTTCCGCGCTCAGCCCTGGCTTCCAGTGGTCGAACAGCTTGTGTCCTTTTTTCTCCAGCACGTTGAGCACACCGATTTCCCTGATGGTCATGGACCCGCCGATGCCGACTGTGGCGCCATCCGGAATGAGTCCCAGCACTGCTTCCCTGGCCTCGTCCTTATTCTCGACAAAGGCTGCGCTGAAACCGTGTCGTTCCAGCGCCTTGACCGCTCCTTGAGCGCGCTCGCGCATGTGCCATTGACGAATGGCGTCGCGGTTCGCATAGCGCCGGGCCAGAGACTCGCTGGGAGATAATGGCTGTTTGGCTTCATCTGGAGACACGTTGACCCCCGAATATAACGGGCACCATTCTATTGTAGTGGGACGAACGTGTCAACGCACGCGGCATCAGCATGCACGCGGCATCAGCAAGTCAGCAAGTCAGTCCGTTGACAATCAGGCGTCGAAGTGCGATGATTGACGCCGTTCAGCGCCCTTGGCACTCCTTCAGACACGACGTAGAACCAGGAGCACGAAAATGAAACAGCGATCCTCCGGACTATTGAAATGTCTGCGCACCGTTTCACGAGGTGCAAAACGGGGCATGAGAACGCTCGGCCTTGCCCTGGTGATGCTGGCTCTGGCGTCCGCCGCCTTCCCGTTCCCGCCTGCTTCAGTAACGGCTGCTGACCTGGCTCCCAGGGAACCAGCCTCGATCAGACTTACAGACATTGGGGAATCCATGGGAATCCAGGCCGTTTCCCCCGACCCCCGTCAGTGGGTGGTCCGCTATAACGGCACCGGGAATGCACACGACGGTGCAACGGCTATGGCACTGGACCGATCCGGCAACGTCTATGTGACCGGGAACAGTAACGGCGCCGGCACCGAATGGGACATCACCACCGTCAAATATGATGCGAGGGGCAACCGGCTCTGGGTGGCCAGGTTCAACGGGCCGATAGCGTGGGGCGAAGACTGGGCGCGGGCCATCGCAGTCGACGCCTCCGGCAACGTGTATGTTACAGGTGCAGACTATGGTCTCGACTCCGGGACCGATTTCGTTACACTGAAATACGACTACCTTGGGAATCAGATCTGGGTGGCACGATACAGTAGCCCAGGGAGTCACAATGACGATTCGACCGCTATTACGGTCGACGCGTCAGGCAACGTTTACGTAGCTGGGCCAAGCAATGGCAACGACTACGACTACGCTACCGTCAAGTACGACTCCGCGGGCAACCAGCTATGGGTGGCAACCTACAACGGTCCAGCAAACTGGTATGACTATCCGAAGGCAATTGCAGTCGATGCATCCGGGAATGTCTACGTCACAGGTGGAAGCGAAAACGGGCCCACCGGGGGCAGCGACTACGCAACCATCAAGTATGACTCTTCCGGCAACCAACTCTGGGTAGCCCGCTACAACGGGCCCGGGAACAAGTCCGACACACCGACCTCCCTGGCGCTCGACAGCTCAGGCAACATCTATGTGACCGGATCCAGCATGGGTGCCGGGCTCAACGCTGACTATGCAACTGTAAAGTATGACGGCAATGGCAACGAATTATGGGTGGCACGGTACAACAACGGCAATGACGCGGCAACTGCGCTGGCATTGGACGCTTCCGGCAACGTCTACGTTACCGGGTGGAGTACTGGCCTGGCCACGGATTTCGCCACAGTGAAGTACGACAGCGCCGGCAACCAGGAATGGGTACGACGTTTCAACGGCCCTGGAAACGGCGACGACCAAGCCCTGGCTGTGGCAGTGGATGCCGCAGGCAGCGTCTACGTTATGGGACAGGTCACATTTGTCACGGACAATCTGGACTATGCTGTCATTAAATACGCCGCCAATGGCGATGCCCTGTGGGGTGTGCATTACAACGGCCCCGGGAACGGCCAAGACTACCCGCTCGCCCTGGCGATCGATGGAGAAAGCGTTTATGCTACCGGCGCCAGCTTCGGTGGAAACACTACTGACTTCGACTATGCCACTGTGAAGGTTCCGGCCTCAGGACCTATTGTGCCCGGCATAACTGTCGTTTCGCCAAACGGAGGGGAGAGCTGGGAGGTGGGCAGCGCCCAGCATATCAAGTGGACCTCAATCGGGATTTCGGGCACCGTCGATATTGACGTTTCACGAGACGGGGGCGCGACCTGGAAAAGGGCTATCTCATCTGTCGCCGCCAGCGCTGGCGACAAGGTCTGGACGGTGTCGGGATCCTCCAGCACCCAGGCAAGGATACGCGTCTCCAATAGATCCTACTCCGATGCAAGCAACACCGATTTCACTATTCTGGCGCCGGGCATTACGGTCACGTCACCTAATGGCGATGAGACGTTCCAAATCGGTTCCACCGCAGCGGTCACGTGGAACTCGGTCAGCCTGCCCGCTAAAGCTATGGTGAAGATCGAGGAATCACGCGACAGCGGAACGACCTGGAAAACCATATTCCCGGCGGTACCTAACAGCGGCAGCAAGACCTGGACGGTGACCGGGCCTTCAACATCTCGGGGAAGAGTCCGTGTCTCCATTGGAACCGCCGGTGCATCCGATGCCAGCAATGCCGATTTCACCATACTACCGCCAACAATCACGGTGACGACGCCCGTCGGCGGAGAGTCTGTGCAGATCGGCGACTTTCAGACTATCAACTGGGACTCGGTGAGTTTGCCTTCCAAGGCCATGCTGAAGATCGAAATGTCGCGTGATGGCGGCACTACATGGAAGACGCTTTTCCCCTCAGTTCCAAATACTGGAACCAAAACATGGGTCGTGACGGGGCCTGCAACTTCTCTGGCCAAGGTGAGGGTGTCGAACACGTCGGCAGGTGCATCCGATGCAAGCGATGCCAATTTCACCATACTGCCTTCGGCAATTGCGGTCTCATCGCCGAATGGAGGCGAAACATGGGCAGCAGGGACAACTCAGACCATTACATGGTCTTCTCAAAGTGTGCCGCCATCCGCCAAGATGAAGATCGAGGTGTCCCGCGATGGCGGCGCGACCTGGAAGACCATCGTGGCCTCGACTCCTAACTCTGGAAGTGTGACGTGGACTGTCTCGGGAAGCACCACAAGTCATGCGCGCGTGAGGGTGGGCACCGGGACAACCCCGTTCATATCAGATACCTCGGACGCTGATTTCAACATATCATAAAATTCCGACAGAGTCCTGGGGCCGCTCTTTCGGGTGCAATAACTGGCAGCCTGAGTGTTTTGGCTGGCCCTGTGGCAGGCTCGGTGGCCAAGGTGCTCGGAAAAGCAGCTACCCCATTTGTCGAAGGCGTCCTGAACTCTGGGCTGGGCGCAGTCGGCGGGGTGGTTGAGAGCCTGGCATCAGGCACAGGAATATCAGGTGGAGATATCTTTGCCGATGCAGTAGGTGGGGGATTTGGTGGCACAGTCGGTGGCGCGTTTCCCACAAAGGGATTAACCACTTTGGCACAGGCTGAGCATTTTGTGCCCAGGACCGCCATTGGCTTTTTGAATCCTGGGAAGAATGCACAGGCTCTAATGAAGGGTACCGCTTTGGGCGAGGTGACCGGTGATGCGATAGGGGAGTTCGGTGAATGGATTGATGACACGTTGTTCTCAACAACTCCAACTCCGAACTACCAGGACTATTGGCCTGACGATGGATGGGCATAGCAAGAGCGTATGAAACGCAGGAACAGGCGCGACCCTTATGAAATAACGAGCCTTGTGATGCTCACGATGATGATTTCTGGGGCAAGCGCGCTCGGGGTCTATGCGGCTCTTCTGTCCCATGCATATAGACTTCCACTTTTCTGGTTGGTGGGACTTGGTGCGGCGGTCTTGGCCACCCTCATGGCCTATCTGCCCTGGCAGTATGGCTGGTGGAGGCTGCTATGTGTCTTGGTCGGCGTGGTGGGACCAACAATACTCTCGTCTGCGTCTCCATCGTGGCGGCCTCTGGCAATAGGCACGTGGATATTCATTTCATTTGGAGCTTGGTTCGGGCATGCCCGTGAATCCGGCAAGGCATTACGCGCCAATCCAAAGTTCGTCCTGGCCGGGATTCTGTTGGGCTTGGCTGGTCCCGGCGTGTTCTACGCTGGTATGGGCAATTCGCGAGGATTGTTCTTCTCGATGGTGTACATCATGGGTTCATTCTTCCTCGTCTTTCTTGTCCTCGTGGTTTGCGCGATTTGGACCAAGCTGGTGAGGAGATCTCTGGCACAGAAGATTGAGGAAACTTTTCACCAGGAGCGGAGTATGGTTCGATTACATTCGTCGAACAAGAAACAGTGGTCGACCAAGGATTTTCCCGTCATAAGTCCGACCATCCTGCCCGAAGGGTTTGAGGAAACCGACCGGAATGAATATCGGCACAAAGGCAACCCTTACGTTGAAATCGTGTATGAAGATAGCGAGAAGAACCTGGTCTGGCTTAGAGAAAGCAACGTGCCCGTGCCCGGCAGCAAAGCCAGTAAGGACCTTGAAAACGCGGAAGAAAGGATAGGGGGAACCGCTGTCTCCTTGCGACAGGCAAGAGAAAAGGCACTTACTAAGCGTACCGCCAAAGACGGGCTGTCTTTCAAGGAGGCAAGCTGGAAGCAGGGGGAAACCTACATCAACCTTCGCGCTGATGGGCTTTCGCTTGAGGAGATGAGGAAAGTGATAGCATCGATGGTAGGTGTGTCTTCTCCTGCAACTTCTCACGAGCAGGACATCTTGTCTCGCTTCTAAATATCTGTGAAGTAAAGTGCACCTACGACGGCGGCAGCCGGGTGAGCACCATCACCTAGCCCACGACCGAGACGGTCACCCAGACCTACAACGGCCGGGGAGCGCCCTATTCCCTCTCCGGCTCGGTGGCCGGGACGCTGGTCAGCAGCGCGCTGTATAATCAGCTCGGCAGCATGAAAGAAGTGAATCTGGGCAACGGATTGAGGACGCTGTTCAACTACCACGGCATCGACGCCGTGGACGACGCCGATCCGGAGAATTACTGGGGCAGGCTGTACCGCATCAAGACGCTGCCCCAGGCGGGAGGGACCGCCCTCCTGCACCAGAAGTACTGGTGGGACGACAACGGCAACCTGGCTACCAGGGAGGACGAGGTGGCAGCCGAGACGGAGCGGTTCTCCTACGACAACCTGGACCGGTTGGTGGGGGTGACTGGGCTGTATACAGAGTCGTTCAGCTATGACGTGCTGGGCAATATGATGTCGAAGAACGGGACCTCTTACACCTACGGCGGCGTGCAGCCGCATGCGGTGACATCGGTGGGAGCCTACACCCAGGACTACGATGCCAATGGCAATATGGTCTCACGGGCCAACGCTACCGGCACGCAAACATTAGCGTGGAACGTGGAGAACCTGCTCTCGCAGGTGGATCGGACGGGGGGAGGCTACTCCGGCACCGCGACCTACGTTTATGATGGGGACTGGAAACGGATAAAGAAGACGGAGGGCTGGTCGACCAACGTCTATCCCGGCAGGTATTACGAGAAGAGTATGACCACCCATTGTAGGGGCCTCCTACTTACCTACAGGAGAAAAAGACGCTCTTCGCTTTCCCGGACTATGAGGTGGGCGACCGCGCTGGCGGTCACCACTCAGACGTCATCGAAGTCCTTTTTGTTGTTGAACTTGACCCATTGGTGTGAGTTGCGGAGACCCTTTTCGGCGTTGAGGTTTGGTGGTGCACCGGAACGCCAGCCGGAGGCTCTTTCGGCATGGTGACTGCTGGACCTGTTTCTGGTGTCAATCACCTGGAAGTTCAACCCCGATGGCATTCTCGCAGTTGATAGGAGACTGTTCGTTCTTCTAGTCCAAGTACTGCCTGAGGGCCTTTTCGCCGCGCTTGCGCGCCGTCTCGTCGTCAGGTATTAACCGGCAAAACATGCGTCCCAGCGTTGAAAAGACTGACTTCAGCAGTGGTTTGCGGTCGGCAGATTCCAGTTTCTTAACTGCCTCAACAGCAGCTTGTCCCGGCATAACATGGGTTAACGATCTCATGGTCATTGGAGTAATCCTCCTTGTGTCTACTGAAGTCATAGTAGCACCCGCCTGTAAAGAAGTGGTTACGGAAGGCGGCTGGAGTTTAAGTTCAGGTAACAATTAGCTGAAGAACGGATTACAGTATCCGGGACTTGCCGCCAGATGCTGTCCGCCGCTAATGCCTCGTGAGGAGGTAGCCGGTGCCTGGCTTGGTGACGACCAATTGCGGGTTGCCGGGTTCATCTTCGATTTTCTCGCGAAGCCGGCGTATATGTACTTTAAGACTGTCCGTGACGCCGGGGTAGTTGTCTCCCCACACGGCCTCAGCGATGGACGAATGGGTGACCACGCGGCCCGCATTAGCCATTAGATAGCCGAGTATCCGGCTTTCGGTGTGGGTCAGGTTGATTTCCTTGCCCTTGTGGTACAGTTGCCCTGTAACGCCGTTCAGTCTCATGGAGCCGCTGGTTATCTCTTCCTCCTCTGTTTTGTCCTGGCGGCGGGTCTGTGCCTTGATGCGCGCAATCAACTCCAGTTGGCGCAAGGGTTTGGTAATATAATCGTCGGCCCCCAATTCCAGCCCCTTGATAATGTCTTTTTCCTCCGCCCTTGCCGTAACGATGATTATGGGCACGTCAGAAAACTGACGTATCTGGCGCAGCACATCGAAGCCGCTGATGTCGGGAAGCCCGAGGTCGAGGATGACTATGTCTGGTTGTTCAGTACCGGCCAGTTCTACGCCCTTCTTACCCTGGCTCGTGGTCACTATTCTTGCTTCAGGCCACCTGATCTGAAAAACGAGTGAAATGGCCTCGACTATCTCCTCATCGTCTTCGATGATCAGCATCAACTTCATCCCCCGCTCCTGCCTCCTTCACCAGTTCGCGTCCGGATGTTTTTCGGTACGGAGAACGAAAAGGTTGAACCTTTGCCAACATGGCTTCTCGCCCAAATCTTCCCACCGTGCAGTTCAACCAGTTGCTTGCACAGCGACAGACCGAGGCCCAGTCCACCCAGACTTTCCCGGTCGGTCCGACTCATTTGATAGGGTCTGAATATCTTGCCCATGTCGATCCTGGGTATGCCAGGTCCGGTATCACTGACGTCCACCAGTACTGAATCAGCTTCCACCCTGGCCGATAGCGTTATGGTGCCGCCCGCAGGGGTGAATTTCGATGCGTTCACCAGCAGGTTCAATACTACCTGTGCAAGCCTTCCCGGATCGGCATACACTGCAGGAAGGTCTTCCGGTATTCGACGCTCGAGAAGTTGGCGTTTCTTGTTGATCATGACAGAGACGTCGTCAGCTATGTGGCCTAACAACGCAAGGGTTTCCACGTTTTTCGGCTCCAGACGCAGTCTGCCGATCTCCACTTTGGCCAGGTCGAGGAGTTCATTCGTCCGGTTGTCCAGTCTTTTCGCGCCGCGAAGAATGTTCCTGGCAACACTGGCCAGGGGTTCTTCATGCAGTTGCTCGACCAGCAGTTCACTGGAAAGGAGAACTGGAGTAAGAGGGGTCTTGAGTTCATGTACCAGGGCGTGAGTGAACTCTATCCTTTTGTTCACCTCGTCCTCCAACTCCTTGCGCAGCTTCTTCTCGTTCTCGTATTGTCTGCGCAGTTTCTCCTCAGCTCTTATGCGGTCGGTGATATCCATGATATGTCCCAGGGTCGCCCGCTTGCCCTGGTATTGTATGGACACGACCCCCTCCATCACCCACCGCACCTTGTTGCCCTTGTGCATGAAGCGGTACTTGTAGGGTGGGATGTCCTCCCCCTTTAACATCCGTATGGCCGATTTCCTTACCAGTTCCCTGTCATCCCGGTGTACGTGGTCGAGCGAGTACGTCTCTTTGAGCTTTTGGTCGGTAACGCCCACGAGTTTCTCAAACTGGTTGTTGGCGAACACCATTTTGCGGTCCTGCACAATGAAGAGTCCAATTGGAGAATTAATGCGAAAAATGTGCAGGAGCTCCCCCGCCTGCCGCTGTTCGTGTGCGGCGGACTCCATCCTGGAGACCTGGTTGCGGAGGTTTTCGATTTCCTCCAGTAACTGCTCTCTGTTTTGGTCTTCCTTCATATGTGTCAAGCTTCGTCGTCCCCGGTTGCAAGCAGCAAAAGGCAGCCAGATATCTCCCAAGACTGTTGTATCATTACAGAGGCGGACAGAATAGTCAAAAGACCGAAATCACAGAATCATTCCCCAACCCGATTCCAGTCGAGGACGAGTAGAACTGGACAGGTGCACGGGTCTTTTTGAGCCATTCTATTATTGACAGGTAACAGGCCTTGTGTGTAAAGTAGACCAAGGAGATGACCTTGGTAGTCTTTGGCTTGATCGAGAGCATCGTGAAGAATCCCCCGGGGGGGATGGGCGCGGATGCAAGGGAATCATAAGTATGATTGGACCAGAGAACGTAGCGCCGAGCACGCTCCCCGAATGTGAGGGCCACTGCAGGTGAAGATATCTACTCGCGGACAATACGGTTCCCGGGCATTGGTGGATCTGGCACAGCATTACGGGGAAGGCTCAGTACAGTTGAAGGACGTTGCCCGCCGGCAGCAAATATCGGTGCGCTATCTTCAGCACCTGTTGACGCCTCTCATAAAGGCCGGAATCGTCAAGAGCGTCAGGGGCGCCCGCGGCGGTGTCGCGCTTGGGCGTCGTCCCGAGGATGTCAACCTGCGCGAGGTCATCGAACTTCTCGAGGGATCGATAGCCCCCGTGGAATGCGTTGATGACCCGGCGCTGTGCGATCGCACCGCAGGATGCGTTACCCGGGAAGTATGGACTGACCTGAAGAAAGCCATGACCGATATACTCGGGTCAACTTCACTGAAGAAACTGGCCGACAGGCAACGAGAAAAAGAACGCGCGGAAGCGCCGATGTACTACATCTAAATCCAACTCAGGAGGATGCAATTGGCAAACATAGCTGGCGACATAACACAACTGGTGGGAAGGACCCCTCTGGTGAATCTGAACCGGGTAGCACAGGACTGCCATGCGACCGTGGTAGCCAAGCTTGAGTCTTTCAATCCGCTCCACAGCGTGAAGGACAGGATAGGCAAGTCGATGATCGATGACGCTGAGGCGAAGGGTCTGATAAAAAAGGACACAGTCATAATCGAACCCACGAGCGGGAACACCGGCATAGCCCTGGCCTTCGTATGCGCCGCCCGCGGCTACAAACTGGTCCTCACCATGCCGGAAACAATGACCATGGAACGCAGACAGCTTCTGGCCGCTCTGGGGGCTGAGCTTGTTCTTACCCCTGGTCCGGAAGGCATGAAGGGCGCTATTCGGCGGGCGGAGGAACTCGCCGCCGCTCAGCCCAATTCGTTTCTCCCCCAGCAGTTCAAGAACCCCGCCAACCCGAAAGTCCATCGCGAAACCACTGCGGAGGAAATCTGGAAGGATACGGATGGCAAGGTGGACATCCTCATCTCCGGTGTTGGTACCGGCGGCACTATAACGGGCGTCGCGCAGGTGATAAAGAAGAGAAAGCCTTCATTCAAAGCGATTGCCGTTGAACCGGTAAAGTCTCCTGTACTTTCCGGAGGCAAGCCAGGGCCACACCGCATACAGGGTATTGGAGCAGGATTCGTTCCGGACGTTCTGGACCCCAAGTTGGTCGACGAAATCATTCAGGTCAACGAAGAAGACGCAGAGGCTACTGCGCGGGCATTGGCGCGCAGGGAGGGCATACTGGCAGGCATTTCGTCTGGAGCCGCCACATGGGCCGCCCTCCAGGTAGCGAAGAGGCCCGAGAATCGGGGTAAGCTTATCGTAGTCGTGTTGCCTGACACCGGCGAACGCTATCTGTCCACCCCGCTGTTCAAGATTCCTGCGCCGGCACCTGACGGTGGTATATAATATGCGCTCTCAGAGTAACACCACCTCAACGGGAGATTTCGGCAAAGGATGGGGTTTTTCTCCTCCATAAGGGAAGACGTTCGGACAGTCTTTTCTAAAGACCCGGCGGCCAGGAGTACGCTGGAGGTTGTCCTGCTGTACCCTGGCCTCCATGCCATCTGGGCCTATCGCATTTCCCACTCCCTTTGGAAACACAAATGGAGATTTGTCCCCCGCTGGATATCCGAGTCTGCCCGTTTCCTTACTGGCATTGAAATTCATCCAGGAGCGCAGATCGGCAGAAGATTCTTCATCGACCACGGCATGGGCGTGGTTATCGGAGAGACGGCAGAGATAGGAAGCGATGTCCTGATGTACCAGGGTGTTGTGTTGGGCGGCACAGCGCTGGAAAAAGCGAAACGCCATCCGACGATCGGGAACGATGTCGTGATCGGCACGGCCGCCATACTACTCGGTCCCATCACGATCGGGGACGGCGCCCGGGTTGGCGCGAACTCAGTCGTTGTGCGGTCAGTTCCCCCCGGGGTCACGGTGGTGGGGGTCCCCGGGCGTGTCGTAGAAGACCAGAAGACCGGGACCACTCCCCTGGAACATGGCAAGCTACCCGATCCTTTTGCAATGGTGATCAACTTGTTGATCGCCGAAAATTCGGTCATGGAGCAACGCGTTAGAAGGCTTGAGGAATCCGTCGGGGTCACGGCCGGGGCATCTGCCGGGGAAACTAAAGAAACCCATAGAGAACTGGCACATGCCCAGCATATTTTCACCGAAGGCGGTGGCATCTAGTGAGATTCGAGACTCTTTCCATCCACGGCAACAAGAAGCCTGATCCCGCAACCGGCGCCCTGACGACCCCTATCTACCAGACGTCGACCTTCGTATTCGAGGATATTGGCAAGACAAAGGGGTACGACTATACGCGTACGGCCAATCCCACGCGAAGGGCACTGGAAGATTGTATTGCCCTGCTGGAGGGAGGAAAGTCAGGGGCGGCCTTCGCCACAGGAATGGCAGCAGAAACGACTGTAATACATCTTCTCAAACAGGGTGACCACGTTATTTGCGGTGACGACATTTACGGCGGAACCTACCGTCTTTTCGATACCGTGATGAGGAACTTTGGAATAGAGTTCTCGTTCGTAAGATTGGGCGTCCGCAGCAACATCGAAGAGGCAGTGCGTCCCAATACAAAGATGATTTGGCTTGAGACCCCTTCTAACCCGCTGCTGAATATAGTTGACGTTAACATGGTCGCGGACGTGGCCCGCGTGTGCAACTTACTGACGGTGGCCGACAACACCTTTGCGACTCCCTATTTGCTTCGTCCGATCGAGTTGGGCGTTGATATAGTGGTCCATTCAACAACCAAGTACCTTAACGGCCACTCGGACGTTGTTGGCGGAGCAGTCGTTACGGCTAGCAAGGAACTGGGGGATAAGGTACAATTTCTCCTCAACGCAATGGGTACGGGCGAGTCGCCTTTCGACTCATGGCTGGTCCTTCGCGGATTGAAGACTCTTGCTCCACGCATGAGGGTGCATATCGAGAATGCCAGCCGCATCTCAGAGTATTTGAACAGTCATCCCAAAGTGCAGAAAGTATATTATCCAGGACTGCCAGGGCATCGCGGACATGACATAGCCAGGAAGCAGATGAAGGGCTTCGGCGGAATGATATCCTTTGAAGTCAAGGGCGGCGTTCCTGCCGTTAACAAGGTAATGAAGAATCTCCGCGTCATATCGCTTGCCGAATCTTTGGGTGGGGCAGATTCGCTGATCGAGCACCCCGCCACTATGAGCCATGCCTCAATGCCGGCCGAGGCGAGGCAGAAAGCCGGAATCGCGGACAATCTGATAAGATTGTCAATTGGATTGGAAAACGTGGAAGACTTACTTGAAGACTTGGAATGCAGCCTGGAGTCAGTATGACCCCAGGAACTCTGGGAAGAAATCGGGAGGAGCCAGCCAGTGAGTTACGCTAGCGCGCTGCGGTGCCGCCGCTGCGGCCGGGAGTTTCCTCTTGAAGCCCTGGCCATATGCGACTTCTGCTTCGGACCCGTGGAAGTCGCATATGACTATGACGCTATCGCCAGGAACATGACCAGGAAGAGCATCGAGGCGTCCCCCTGTACGATGTGGCGCTACAGGGACCTCTTGCCTGTGGGCGAAAACATCCTCGATATCGGCAGCTCTGTGACGCCCTTGGTAAAGGCGGACAATCTCGCCTGCAAGCTCGGGCTAAAGGAACTATACATCAAGAATGATTGCCTCAACCCCACTAACTCCTTTAAGGACCGCGTGGTTGCGGTGGCCGTGTCCAAGGCATTGGATTTTGGCTTTGACGTCATAGCGTGTGCATCGACAGGCAACCTTGCCAACAGCGTGGCGGCCCATGCCGCAAAAGCGAAACTGAAGGCCTATGTGTTCATCCCGGCAGATCTGGAGCAGGGGAAGGTTGTTGGGACCGCCATTTACGGCCCGAATGTGATCACGGTTAAGGGAAACTATGACGAAGTCAACAGGCTGTGCAGCGAGGTAGCGGAAAACTACGACTGGGGATTCGTCAACATCAACCTCCGGCCCTATTATTCCGAGGGGAGCAAGACACTTGCCTACGAAGTGGCAGAGCAACTGGGCTGGCGCGCCCCAAAATACGCTGTCGTCCCCGCGGCCTCCGGTTCTTTGTATACCAAGATATGGAAGGGGCTGGGTGAACTGAAGAAGATTGGCTTGATCGAATCGGTGTCCACTCGAATGTTTGTGGCCCAGGCGGCAGGATGTGGCCCGATTGTGGAAGCTTACAGGACCGGTGCCTCGCAAATTAAGCCGGTGAAGCCGAACACCATCGCTAAGTCTATAGCCATAGGCAATCCAGCCGACGGGTTCTATGCCTTGAAGACGATCAAAGAATCTGGCGGAGGAGCATGGGCGGTGCCCGATCCCGAGATAATCGATGCAATCAAGTTACTTGCTGAAACTGAAGGGATCTTTGCTGAAACTGCCGGCGGCGTGGTCATAGCCGCCCTGAAAAAGCTGGCCGAGAGCGGAGACATAGGAACTGATGGGCCTACAGTCGCATACATAACTGGAAGCGGTCTGAAGACTCAAGAAGCCATCCTTGGTACACTCGACCAACCTCTGCTGGTTGAACCGACGCTTATTTCGTTCGAGGCCGCACTGAATGCGTCTGGCAAAGGAAAGTAGGACATCGGGGCATCAGGAGATTAAGTCTAATCGGAGGAAGGCTATGGCCAAGCACAGAGTGAAGTTCACCTTTCCACAGGAACTCATATCCAATCCGATAATATATGATCTGGGTATCCGCTTTAAGGTGGTAACCAATATCAGGCGCGCCGACGTCACACATGACAGAGGTTGGGTGGAACTGGAACTGGTCGGGAAAAAAGAGGATATCGATAGAGGCATCGAATGGGTCAAGTCACAGGGTGTTCGAATCGACCCCGTTGGCGGGGATGTCGTGGAGGGCTAATGCCAGCTGAACAACGAGAAACTGGAAAAGTCGTGGCGGTCTGCTGGAGTAAGAAGAAAGGCACCAGAAAGACCCGAATAGATGAAGGCGTCATCGAAGTAAACTGTGGACTCAAGGACGATGCCCATGCCGATTGCAGCAGTCACCGCCAGGTCAGCCTCCTCTCGACGGACAGCATCGAGAAGATGCGCAAGCTGGGGCTGGATGTCGGTCCTGGCGACTTCGCTGAGAATCTAACTACGGAAGGCATGGACATCGTCCATCTACCCGTGGGAACGAGGATCGGCGTCAACGATGTGATACTTGAGGTAACTCAAATCGGGAAGGAATGCCATACGCGCTGCGCCATTTACCACCAGGTCGGGCAGTGTGCTATGCCCGAAGAAGGCGTCTTTGCCCGTGTCCTTCAGGGAGGCGTTGTCAGGCCCGGTGACACACTGAAAGTGATCGAGACCGATGAATCACAAAAACACGGTAGCGGTACAGACTCTGGGCTGCAAACTTAACCAGGCGGAAAGCGAAGATCTGGTCCACAGACTGTCCCGCAGCGGCTACCAGGTAGTATCTGCCAGCGACCACTTCGATATCTTCATCCTCAACGGGTGCACAGTTACCGGGATTGCTGACCGCAAGTGCAGGAACCTGTTGAGGCGCGCATGTAAGAGGAACCCGGACGCACTGTTCGTGGCCAGTGGCTGTTACTCAAGGCGTTCCCCGTGCGACATGCAATCGCTGGACAGCGGGATTGTCGCTCACCAGGGGGACTCCGCTTCACTCGTTGAAATGCTACTGGCTCGCCGGCCTCCCGCGACAGTGGATACCGAGAGGGCATCCTGTTCGCCAACCCCACATAGAACACGTTCCTTTGTCAAAGTCCAGGAAGGCTGCGAATATCATTGCACCTACTGCATCGTTCCCATTGTCCGCGGCGAGGTCGCGTCAGTCGACATAAGTACGGTGCTCGCCACGATAAAGCTCAAGGTGGCGGAGGGGTACCGCGAGATTGTTCTGACGGGCACCAACGTCGGGGCCTACGATTCTGGCAATCTGAGGCTGAGCGGACTGGTCGGACTGGTCTTGGAAGAGACGGGCGCCGCCCGGCTGCGCCTTTCTTCTTTGCAGCCAGTGGATGTCGATAGTGACCTGATAGCGGCCTTCAAGGATAAGAGAATGTGCCGCCACGTTCATATGCCTCTCCAAAGCGGAAGCGGGACTGTACTGCCCCGCATGGGGAGGCGATATTCCCTCGGCGGATATCGGCGCGCGGTATGCTCTCTTGTGGAAGGGATTCCCGAATTAGCGGTCTCTACGGACGTAATCGTCGGCTTCCCTGGAGAGACTGAAGCGGAGCACATTGAAAGCCTCGACTTCTGCCGGGCGATGGCGTACGCCGCAATCCACGTTTTTCCTTATTCTCCCCGGCCCGGCACCCCTGCAGCCAGGCTTGCTCCGGTGCATGGTGGCACAAAAAAGCGCAGGACCGATGAGTTTCTGGAACTGGCCAGCGAATCCAGGCGAAGATTCCATTCGAGGTTTCTCTGTCGCCGTATGGAAGTACTGTGGGAAGAAAAGGTAAAGGGCAGCGCAGACACATGGTCGGGACTCACGGACAATTACATCAGGGTGCATGCGAGAAGCGAACCAGGAATCAACAATGCATTCCTGCCAGTCACTTTGCTGGAGGACAAGGGTGGCTGGGTGAAAGGAAAATTTGAAGGGTACGGAACAGCCGCCTGAGATCCTCAGGGGCTACCGTATCCGCCTCCGCTCAACATTGCGACGGTAATGTGGTACCGCCTGCCTGCAAGCAGAGCCATATCTTCTCAATCTTCCACTACCTTGATTATCACCTGCCGTTCCCTTGGTCCGTCGAACTCGCATAAGAAAATCCCTTGCCATGTGCCAAGGACAAGGCTTCCGTTCTCTATCAGCAGGGGCTCAGAATGTCCCATCAGGCTGGCCTTGACATGCGCCGGGCCATTCCCTTCCATGTGATGGTATCTGGCGCCCTCTGGCGCAATTGAGCTCAACCGTTCGACGATATCAAGGAGGACCCCTTGGTCGGCGTTTTCGTTGAGGGTTATCCCTGCAGTGGTATGAGGGACGAATACGTAGCATATGCCGCTGGTAACGCCACTCGCATTGGTCACATGTTCCACCTTTTGGGTGATGTTTACCAGGTCTATTCTGGAGCTTGTCGACACCTTCAAGCGCTGGAGCATTTTCTTCCTTCCTTTTCTGTTCTGTTCCGCAGTCCGCAAACTAGCCCAAGTTTACCAACCTCGGGACAGGGGAAGAGGCAGTCCAGCTTCAGTGAGGGCCGGAAAAAGGAGTCTCCCAGCTTGGGGTCGCCACTGTAGTGCCCCATACGGATATTGTGGTATTGACAGAAGCCGCCTGACGTGGT
>ORJL010194288.1_pt1 | contig 23928 bp, 23 predicted proteins | sample 1779941 | NCBI WGS metagenome assembly ORJL01 (sample SAMEA104232317, study PRJEB22302) | groundwater metagenome | biome: forest; feature: aquifer; material: groundwater | place: USA | collected 2011-08-07 | depth 5.8 m
ATGATTGTCCTCTGATGTTACAATGTACTTATTATGAGTCGCAGAAACGGTAACGGCACACGAGGGGGGCGTGTGCGTGATGAGAACGTGAAAGAATACGACGCTCTTATTCGCTACGCCTCGGCGATTGTTCTTATAGCCGCAGGCGTCCTGCTGGGTCTCGCGGTCTTCGGCGGCGCCGGCCCAGTTGGCGCTACCGTGTTCACCGCGAGTTATGCCGTCATCGGCATCGGGGCGTTCGTTCTACCTCTGGCCCTCATCTTCGTCGGTCTATATGCAGGTTTCGGTCGTCCGACGATTGACTATCTGACAACCTCCGGAGTCGCTCTGGTCCTCGCCTCTGTTCTAGCTTTCGCCGGACTGTTCCCAGATGCGGAGTTCGGCGGTAGAGCCGGTTCTTGGGCAGGTGGTATGCTCGCCGGATTCTTCGGCTTCGGCGGGGCGCTAGTCCTATTATTGGCTACGATAGCGGTTGGCATCGCTATCGTGACCGATATAGAGGAGCTTGTTTCTCTTCTTAGCGAAAATGTTCTATCTCTTTGGAATCGTCTACGTCGGCGCCGTGGGCAATATGACGAGGAACTTACCGAGGAGTTTGATGACATCGTCGGAATACCAAACACCGACGACGAACGAGAGTCAGACGAATCAGACGTCGATACCGAACAAGAGGAACACGAACCGACCGTGACGGTCTTCAACCACGCGGCAGGTTCGCGTGTTGGTGCTGGCATCGCTAATTTTGACGCCGAATACGAGGCACCTCCCCTATCTATTCTCGGCGCGGACCGCGGTAAGCCGGGTGTGGGCGATATTAAGGCGAACGCGAATATTATAAAACGCACCTTCCAAAACTTCGGCATACATCTAGAAATGGACGAGGTATCTGTCGGTCCAACTGTTACGCGTTACGCTGTGAAGCCGGCCGAAGGCGTGCGCCTTTCAAAAATCGTTTCGCTTGCCAATAATCTTGAGCTTGCTCTGGCGGCACACCCTGTGCGCATCGAAGCGCCAATCCCCGGCAAGTCGCTCGTGGGGATCGAGGTGCCGAATACGACGAAAGCGATGGTCGGTCTAGGCGGACTACTCTCAGCGCCGGAATGGTCGCAGAGTACGAAGCCCTTACTCGCCGCGCTCGGCCGCGACATCACCGGCACTCCGCACTATGTAAATATTTCTAAGATGCCGCATGCGCTTGTCGCCGGCGCTACAGGAAGCGGGAAATCGGTGGCCATACATGCTCTCATCACTTCCCTGCTTTATCGAAACGGCCCCAATCAACTCCGTTTTATTATGATCGACCCGAAGCGCGTGGAGCTCACCGCTTATAACGGCATACCGCATCTGCTCACTCCGGTTATCACCGACCCGAAAAAAACTATTCTTTCTCTTAAATGGGCGGCCAAGGAGATGGAACGCCGTTACAATATTCTGGAGGCCGAGCACGTGCGCGATATCGGTTCATATCACACAACAATCTTCGAGCCCGCGAAGGCGAAAAAACTTGAGGATATGCCTGAGGCTCTCCCGTATATCGTAATCGTAATAGATGAGCTCGCGGACATCATGCATAGCTTCCCTCGAGAGCTGGAAGCCTCTATCGTCCGCCTCGCACAGATGTCGCGCGCGGTCGGCATCCACTTAGTCCTATCTACTCAACGCCCGTCGGTAAACGTTATCACCGGCCTCATCAAGGCGAATGTGCCCACTAGAATGGCGCTACAGGTCGCCTCGCAGATAGATTCGCGAACCATCTTGGACGGCTCCGGCGCGGAGACACTACTCGGAGCGGGCGATATGCTCTACCAGAGCAGTGACATGGGCAAGCCTGTGCGCATTCAGACGGCCTTTATCAGCGAGAGCGAAGTGAAAAAGGTTGTGAGTTATATCAAGAGCCATAACGCAGGCGACCTCTCCAGCATCGACCTCGGCGGTAACGCCACAAGTATCGAACCGAACGACGTTATCGGGCTCGCGAACGGAGACTTCGGAGACGATGAGATTGACGACGACCTTTACGCGGACGCTCGTGCGGCGGTCGAGGCCGCCGGCCGCGCGTCAACATCCTATCTGCAGCGGAAATTGAAGATAGGTTATTCGCGCGCGGCGCGGCTTATGGATGTGCTGGAGGAGCGCGGCATCATCGGTCCGGCCGACGGCTCCAAGCCGCGCGAGGTTCTAACCCGCGCGACTCCAACGCTCGGTAACACCCAAATCGTTGATACCGCAGAAGAAGACTTATTCTAGTACGCATAATGATTCGATATCTTATCGGGGCGATTCTTCTTATTCTCGTCGGCTACGGCCTCATCGAGGCATGGCCGCTTATAGCCGGACCGTCTCTACATATCGACTCTCCGGTCAATAACACGACTTATCCGGAGGGAGTCGTGAGTATACAGGGCCGCGCACCACGCGCTTCATCGCTCACGTTAAACGGTGCACCGCTTCTCCATGACCAGAACGGCGGCTTCTCGTCAACCCTTTCGTTCCCGCGCGGAGGCTCTATACTTACATTTATCGCCACTGACCGATTCGGCAGGACGGTGACAGCTACACGCAACATTTTTGTACCATAATCATTAACACCATGGCATTCGGAAAACCAAAAAAAGAAAAAACCTTAAAAACTCTTACCGTAGCGAGTACCGATAAGAGTGAGAGACAAAAGTCCATAGACCAAGCGCTGAAAGAGATCCGCACGAAGTTCGGCGACGAATCCATAACAACCTTCGGAGCAGGTGCGCCACAGAAGATCCCCGTTGTGCAGACAGGCTCAATAGGATTAGACGCGGCTCTCGGAGTTGGCGGACTCCCGCGTGGACGCATAATAGAAATCTTCGGGCCGGAATCTTCAGGTAAGACGACTCTCGCTCTTCATGCCGTAGCCGAAGCACAGAGGGCCGGGGGCATCGCGGCATTCGTCGACGCCGAGCATGCGCTCGACCCCGAGTACGCGCGCCGTATCGGCGTGAAGCTGCAGGAGCTTCTTATCTCTCAACCTGACACCGGAGAGCAGGCGCTCGATATTGTCGAGAGCCTCGTGCGGAGCGGTAACGTGGACATAATAGTAATAGACTCTGTCGCGGCACTCACGCCTAAAGACGAAATTGAGGGAGAAATGGGCCAACAGCACGTAGGCAAGCAGGCGCGCCTTATGAGCCAAGCTCTTCGTAAGCTCACGGCAATTGTCTCACGAAGCAAGACAATCGTGATTTTCATCAATCAGATACGCATGCAGATAGGCGTTATGTTCGGTAATCCGGAAACGACGCCGGGAGGCAAGGCGCTTAAATTCTACACATCAGTACGTCTCGATATCCGCCGTATCGCAAGCATTAAAAAGGGCGAAGAGGTAGTTGGGGGCAGAGTAAGGGTAAAGGTGGTGAAGAATAAAGTCGCTGCGCCGTTTAAGACGACGGAATTTGACCTGCTCTACAACGAGGGCATAAGTCGCGAGGGTGAGCTTATCGCGCTAGGAGAAAAGTTTGGACTTGTAGAAAAAGCCGGCGCTACCTATAAGTTCAACGGTGAGAAACTCGCCGTCGGCTACGACGCCACCCGCACATTCTTATCCTCAAACAAAGACATCGCCAAAGAACTCCTCAAACAAATCAAACTGAAGCTTGCAGAATAACTCCGCAACCTTACTGATTTTTTAATTGTTTTACTCAGTACGATGAAAATCGGATGCATTGGTCAGGGGTGGATTGGGAAAAACTACGCGAATGACTTCGAGGCGCGAGGCTACGAGGTCGTGCGCTACTCTCTTGAGGAGCCATACGTAGCGAACAAAGGGGAGATTGCGAACTGCGACATCGTGTTCATAGCAGTACCAACTCCGACTACGCAACAGGGATTCGACGACTCATACGTCCGCGCTGTGCTCCCGTTAGTCGGTAAGGGGAAAACTGCCGTTATAAAATCTACAATAATTCCGGGCACTACCGAAAAACTACAGGGACTCTTTCCTGACGTATTTGTGATGCACAGTCCGGAATTCCTTGTTGAAGCAACCGCTGCATACGACGCCGCGCACCCGAATCGTAACATCGTCGGCATTCCAAAGATGGACGAAGTATACCGCCGGAAGGCAGAAGAGGTGCTCAGAGTACTGCCGAAGGCGCCGTATGCGAAGGTGATGGCAGCACGAGATGCAGAGTTTGTTAAATACGCAGGTAACTGCTTCCTCTTTACCAAGGTCATGTTCATGAATCTCCTCTACGATGCCGTCGCATCAGCCGGCTCTGACTGGGAGAGCGTGCGCGAGGCGCTTGTTCACGATCCGCGTATAGGCTTGAGCCATACGGAGCCGGTGCATAAAACAGGTAGGGGTGCTGGCGGTCACTGCTTCATTAAAGACTTTGAGGCATTCAGAGAGTTGTATAGGAAAAACGTCAGCGACGCGCGCGGTGAGTCTCTTCTCACAGCTCTCAAGGAAAAAAACATCGATCTCCTAGTGAACTCGGACAAGGACGCCACACTTCTAGAAGAAGTTTACGGCGACGTAAGTAGTTATCTGAGAAGAGAAAGTTAAACGCCCTTCGCAGCGGAGATGAAGGCAAGTGCGCGAGAGATCTCTCTCGCGACGTATATGAGAGCTCCTATTGTAAGGACAACAAGCACCTGAACGATTAGGTGTGTGTTCATGAATGCAGAGAAGTAGAACTGAGGCAGGTTAAGTAAATTAGCTGGTGCGTTCTGCAATACGCGGTCAACCCACACTTCCCTCCCTATGCCCCAAAGAGCTGCTACTGTCACAAGCATAGAGAGAGCGCTGCTGGAGACGGCGAATCGAAGCGCGCGAATAAGATGCACCCTCTGCATAACTATTCGTTCAATGTTGGTCTCACCCGTAGGGCTACGACCGAGGGATTTATTGTCAGTCATGGTGTTGTTCATCATACGCTTCTTTAAAAAGTTTCTTGGCGCGGTGCACGCGCGTTTTAACCGCTGGGATGGAAAGCTCTTCCGAATCGGCGATTTCTTCCTGAGTCTTCCCTTCTATAAATTGTAGCTTGAGAATTTTTGCCGCGGTCTCCGGTAATTTGGCGAGCGCGGAGATAACTTCGTTCCGTATGGAGAGGTCCTCTATAAATTCAGCCCGCGCATCTGGGAGAGCTTCATAGTGCTCGGGCTCGAGCTCTGCGCGTTGTCCGAGCTCCTTGCGCCTCGCGACATACTTGGTATACGCGACGCGGTTTAGGATAGTGTATGCCCACGATGAGAAACTGGCCCCCTCCTGAGCGTGATACTTGTCCGCGTAGAGATACATTTTAGTAAACGCATCTTGGACTGCCTCCTCGGCATCCTCAGGCGAGAACAATATCTTACGCGCCCTACGAAGAAGGGCGGCCTCATATCTGTGGACGAGCACAGCAAATAGGTCGGGCTCCTTCTGAGAGCGTGCCAGCACCTCTGCGTCGGTGAGAAGGCTCAGGTCTGTAGTTGATAAATCCATTATGTCTGCTAGCATACACGAATCCGCCCTTGGCGGTACTTTTTATAACGATTTTTATCCGCTCTTAGTTTCAGAACCATGGCCGTACTTAGCTATAACGAAATTCTTAAAGGTAGTGTCATCGACTATAACAATGAGCCGTATGAGGTGCTCTCTGCACATATTTTCCGCATGCAACAGCGCAAACCGGTCAATCAGACAAAGTTGCGTCACTTGGTTTCCGGAAAAGTCGTTGAAATATCTTTTCACCAGAACGAGACGGTGACCGAAGCAGATATAAGTAACATGCCGGCGCGCTACCTCTACACCAACAAGGGCGAGAGCTGGTTCGCAGAAGAAGGAAATCCGAAAAATAGTTTCGCCTTCCAAGAAGAGGTCGTGCACGACAAGGTTCAGTGGATTACACAGAACAGCCTCGTAGACGTGATGACCTATGAAGAGAAGCCGATGACTATAAAAATCCCAGTCAAAGTGGAGCTCGAGGTAAAAGACGCTCCGCCGGCGGTCAAAGGCAACACGGTCTCTGGTGGCACCAAGCTTGTTGAATTAGTGACCGGTGCTAAGGTAGACGTCCCGCTCTTCATCAACACCGGCGACGTCGTGCGTATCAACACCGACTCCGGCCTTTACACCGAACGAGTTGAGAAAGCTTAAAAACTACGCAGAAACGTAGGGGAGGAGCGCCATGTAACGGGCGCGCTTGATGGCTTGCATTATGTCGCGCTGTTTGCCTGCCGGGATGCCGGTGCGCTTCTTAGAGAGCATCTTAGCGTGCGGGTTGGTGAAAAGCTTCAAATACGCTACGTCCTTGTAGTCTATAAATTTCTTAATCTCTATTTCTTCTCGTTCAGCTTGGTATGCCATATCGTTAATAATTTACAATTTTCAAAAAGGAATGTCTTCTGGATTAATCTCTTCGTCCGGATACTTAATCGCTTCGCCGTCATCTTTTGGCGCTGACTGTTCTTCAACCCCTCGACTTGCGCTCGGGGCGCCTCCGCCCTTGGCGTCGGCGCCGAATTGGAAGTTCTCTACGACAATCTCTGTGCGGTACTGCTTCTTACCATCCTCCTTCCCTTCCCATGAACGTGTTTGGATTCGTCCTTCTACGAATATCGGACGGCCTTTCTTGCAGTACTGCGCTATGACTTCTGCTGTTCTTCCAAAAGCTACAATGTTATGAAATTCTGTGGCCTCCTGCTTCGCGCCGCTCTTGTCCTTATAGACGCGGTTCGTCGCGAGACCCGCGTTCACAACGTTGCTCCCGCCTGGGAGAGCCTTCAGCTCGGGGTCGCGAGTGAGATTGCCGTAGAGAAATACTTTGTTTAGATACATGTTCGTATTATACAACGGCGTTCTCGAGCGCGGCATCAAGCTCTGTGTTCAAAGAGGTATCGGCAGTCTCGACCGGCTCCGGCGTCTTAACTCTTAGTTCGTGCATCTCTACAGAGTGACGCGCTGAATCCTTCGTCGTTAGTAGGTCGATGAAGCGAATTACGCGCTTATCGACTCCGACCGAGGTTAGAATATCAGCGTGCTTAGTCGGGATAGTTTCGTATGCGATCCAAGCGAAATAGGCGGAGTCGAAGTCGCGCCTACCAGAAGTCTCCTGACGCGAAATCGTGTATGCGAGAGGTATCTTCTCAGGCTCAACCTCGGCGACAAAGGCACCAGCCTCTTCTATTAGAGTGCGTATCTCCTTATGTGCCTTCTTCACCTCCTCAGTCGGGAGTTCGGGGTCGAGGTGGAAGCCAAGCTCATAGACGCGCGGTTCGGCGCTCGACTCGTCGAGCGCCTCATCTGCACGAATCTCTTCGTCTTGATTCTTCGCCATAGTTCCCGCATCCTAGCACGCGATTTTATCGCCCGCAAGGTAAAAGAAAAAAGGCCCGGGATGGCCGGGCCTTTAGCGATGAGTGGTGGGGTTAGACCGTGTAGTTCACCCCGACGCGCACCGTGTTCGATATCAGATTGGTCTTCATGACCGACCATGAGTTTTCGTTTTTCGACAGCGAGAGGTCCGTGCGCAGATACTCGAGCCGCGCCGACCAGCCTTTCGCGATCGCGACATCGACTCCGGCGCCGAGGGCATATCCCATGGCGCCCTGCGTCATTGCGTTACTGTTCGAGCCGCCAACCTTCGCGATGCTGTCGTACCAGTCGTATCGGTTGGTGACCTTGGCCGAGCCGTAGGCGAGGCCCGCGGTGGCGTACGGCATCCACCGACCGACTGCGTAGCCGAGGCGCAAGCGAGTCGTGCCCAGCCACTCGAGGTCCGTGGTGTCTGTCTGCGAGGCCGAGAAGCCGATGCATCCGGCGCAGGTGTTCTGCGACCTCGAACCGTTGATGCCGGTTTTCTGGATATCGGTTTCGACGCCGACGACCAGATTGTTTTCGAACTGTTTGGTGTAGCCCAACTGCAGTCCGTACAGTCCGCCCTTGGTGCTCGCCTGGTTGCGGGCGAAATCGGGCGACTCGGCGACGTTGCCGGTGGCGACGCCACCGTTGAAGCCGATGCTGACGCCGGTGCGGTCGAAGGCGAGCGCGGGGGTGGCGAGGGCGGTGGCCAGAATGGCCGCAAACATGGTCGTTTTCTTCATCTGATTTCCTCTGTGTTGTGGACGAAATGTACTGCTTTTTAGCCTTTTTACAGATAATCTAGGCTGTTAGAGAGTATAGCAGATAGCGCCTATTTTGTCAAGGGCAGTTGGAACAGACGCTCGGCGTTGGCTAATAGGGTCTCCCGGACTGTCTCAGGTGGTTCACCCCTGATTTCTGCAATTTTTGCGACAACATCTACGACGGCGAGAGGATCATTACGCTCTCCACGGCGAGATGCGGGGGCGACATACGGCGCATCGGTCTCGCAGAGGATGCTCGTTAGCGGCACAGTCCTAATAACCTCATCGTAGTCGCGTGCGAATGTGATAACAGCGGTGAATGAAATCGTGAAGCCGAGTTTTATAAGCTCGCTCGCTTCAGCTACACCACCGACGAAGAAATGAATGTCGCCACACAGGTTTGGATATGTTATTTTTTCTTCTCTTAAAATTTCTATCAGGTCGTGATACGCATCTTGTGTTCCTTTAGATGGCCGGGCGTGAATAATGAGGGGTTTATCCAGTTCGGTGGCGAGAACTACATGTTTTTGTAAAATTTCTTTCTGCTTGGCCTTCGTAGCTTCACTGTGTCCTTTCGTAGCCTTTGGCGAAGAAGGAGCGGAGTAGGCTGTTTCGTTAGTAGGTAACCGATAATAATCCAGTCCGCACTCCCCTATCGCGACAACTTTTGGACTTTTCGTGAGTTCTCGATACGTTTCTGTGTCGAAAATTTCTTGTTCGACACGATTCGGGTGCAGGCCGACTGCGGCGAAGAGATGTTCGTGCTCCTTGGTGAGTACGATCGCCTCTCTCGAGGACTCGGCGTCCACCCCGACCACAATGCCGGCGACACCCTCGTCCTTCATTCTCCCAATCAGCGCGATGTCGTCGTCTGTATATTGTTCAAACTGTATGTGACAGTGCGCGTCAATATATCTAACTTGCATAAAAAGAGCGTAACATAAAAAGATAACAGGCGACCGCGTTGGTCGCCTGCCGTACTATCTTCCAAGTAACAATCCGACGCCGAGTGGCGCAGCCGCCAGAACCAGCTCCCGCATCTGCTGATGCGCCCCCAGACTCTTCGCGACCCTCGCAGCAGATACGGCCAACGCTACAGAAATCACGAGAAAAAATATCCCGCCGAGTAAACATCCGGCGGCGACATTCGCTGGCGCATTGCCGTAACTGGCGACCGCCAGTACTAAGAAGGCGAGCGAGACGAGGCCGGATGCATTGCCGATGCTGAGGTCATATATGATATCCCTCTCTTGTTTCATCGCGCTCATCGCGTGCAGTGCGACGAGCATAATGATGCCTCCGAGCCCCGACAGTACTGCCGCATGCAATCCGACTCGCGTCATGTATGCCACTATGGCGACAAAAGCCAATAGCGCAACCTGACTCAGAAATATCATTGTATTCCACTTGCACAATGTATGACTCATCTCAATGTCCTCCCATAATATCCGCGCGGCACGCGGATTCTATCCTGAACCATACACCTACAATCCTATTTGTCGAGCCCTGCCTGCGCAGGCAGGCGCGGGAAAAGATTGACGGGCTTTTTGTTTTCTCGCACGGCCTTCGCGATTATATCGGACGTGTGCGGCATCGCGGGGGCGAGATGCGCGGCGATGCTCGCGAGTTCGCACACAAGATGTTCAATATCTCTACATGCAGTGTCCGCATCTGTCTTTATTTTCTTATACGGCTCGTTCGTGTTCATATATGTATCGGCTGCAGAGATTTTTGCAAAAACAATATCCATCGCTTCGTTGAATTTAAATTCTTCTATCTTTTTAGAAAATTCTTCTGATATTTTTTCATCTTCTTTTGTAGTAGCAACTGGGTTCGGTAGATGTTCCTCAGCGAGCTTCATCACGCGCGCGACGAGATTACCGAGACCGTTCGCGAGATTCGCCGTGTACCATTCATCAAGCCTCTCCCGTGTGACGTCCGCATCTTCCATTGGGTGGATATGGCGCAGAAGAACATAGCGTGTGGCGTCGGTACCGTATTTTTTCACAAGGTCATAGGGACTGATAACGTTGCCGAGCGACTTGCTCATCTTCTGTCCGCCGCTCGTTATGAACCCGTGATAAAAAACCGTATCGGTCGCCTTAATGCCTGCCGACATGAGCATCGCCTGCCACATGAGCGACTGGAAGCGCACTTGGTCCTTCCCCGCCGTCTGAAGAGTCGTTCCGTTCTCCCAGAACTTTTTAAAATTCCCCTTGGCGTCCTCGGGCCAGCCGAGCGTAGATATGTAGTCGGTAAGCGCGTCGAACCAGACATACATGATCTGTGCATCGTCGTTCGGGACAGGTATACCCCAAGACAGACGTTTCTTCTCGCGTGAAATGCTGAAATCTTCAAGCCCGCCCTTCACAAAAGCTACCGCCTCTGCTCTACGCCAATCGGGAACAATAACGTTCGGCTGTTCCAAATACGCTAGAAGCTGCTCCTGATATTTAGAGAATCTGAAAAAATAATTTTCTTCTGAAATCTGCTCGGGCGCAAGATTTGGATGTATCGGGCATTCCCCATCAATCAATTCTTTTTCAGTCTTAAACGATTCACATCCAACACAGTAGAGGCCAGTATATTCTTTCTTATATATATCGCCCGTGGCGTCGCATCGGCGCCACATCTCCTGCGCCGCGAGAATATGCTTCGGGTCGGTGGTGCGGATGAAAGCATTATTCGAGAGGCCGAGTGCCGCACCAAGTTTCTGAAATTCAGCCGCGTAGTGGTCCACGTACACCTGCACGTCCTGACCGGCTTCCTGTGCTGCGTCATATATCTTCTGTCCGTGTTCGTCCGTTCCGGTTGAAAAAAACACGTCATCGCCGGCGAGACGCCAAGAACGCGCGAGCGCGTCGGCCTGTATGATCTCGAGCGCGAATCCGATATGCGGATCAGAATTCACATACGGAAGCGTTGTGGTTAGATAACGAACTCGCATATAAGGAATTATGCCCCGCGACGCTTGCGCTTATCGAAGTCAGATATGAACTCGAGCAAGACGGCTGAAACCGGCACGGAGAGCACCGCTCCTAGGAATCCGGCGAGCGTGTAGCCGGCGATAAGCGCCACGATAACGAGAAGAGGCGGAATACCGACAATCTTCTTCACGATGAGCGGATAAATAAGATTGGATTCAAACTGGTTTACCACAACGTATAGCCCCGCGACTATCGCCGCTATCGCCACGCCCCCGTCGGAGTATCCGACAATTACCGCGACTACTCCGGCTATGATGGAGCCGAAGACCGGAATAATCTCAACCATTGCCGTGAAAACTGCTAGTAGAAGAGCGTACGGCACTCCTATGATTAGAAGACCGAGATACACAAGAATTCCGACGATGACCGAAAGAAGTATTTGTCCCTGCATCCAGAGTCCTATCTTCTTCTGAGACCTCTTCCACAGGTCCACTGCATACTCTTCATACTTCACCGGCAAAACCAGACGAAGAAAGTCGTCAACACCAGTGTCCTGTAGTGCGAAGTAGAAGGAGAGAACGATAACGAGCACGAGTGAGAAAATGCCTCCGAAGAATGTGATGACTAGCTGTAGCACGCTACCTTCACTCGAGGTGAAGAGTGTCTGAAGCGAAATAAGCGTCTGTATGTAGGACTGCGTCTGGGACTGACTACTCACTACGGTACTCGCGCTGGAAATGTCAGACAGGGGCGCCGTAACGTTTATCGTCTCCAGATATCGCGGAGTTGCCGATAAAAAGCTAGCAGCATCGGTGATAATAGGCGGGAAGAAGAAATAAAGAATTACGAAGAGCGACCCGAAAACAAGGGCGTATACAAGAAGTGCCGAAATAAAACGCGGCACGCGATAACGAATGAAAAAAGCGACGCCGGGCTCTATTGCAGAGGCGATGATGATGGCGGTCAATACAAGAAGCGCGAGGTCGCGCAGGAGCCAGAGCAGATAGGCGCCGACAAGCACGAACGGCGTCGCCACACCCGCCCCCGCCGTAATAGAAACGCGAATTTCCTTGTCCATGGTGAAATCCTAGCACAAAACAAAAACCCCGCGATCATTTGCGGGGCTGACGACATTAGCACTGAGAAGTGTCTATTCTCGGTGCAGTGGGGGTCAAGACCAGTTACAACCCCACCTCTAGTTTAGACAAACCACTGGCCACGCGCCGTCCGACTCGGAAATCAGAGGCACGAAACTACTAGTCAGCATCATACGCTAAACACTCGCTCTGTAAAGTCTCGCGTCGTGAGACTGGAGAATTTGATTCGGGCGTTATCCACAATTTCTGCTATAGCAGTACTTTATGGATACTCATTTTGATATGCTGATTGTAATGCGTGAGACAAAAACGAGTTCTGTGGAAGCTGTGGCGCGGAAGAAGCGTGTTCGGCGCAACGTGCGAAATGCGATGCTAATGACCATCGGCACGGCAGGACTCATTGCGGTTGCGGCTATCGCGCCCAACATGTTCCAACTACTCGGAAAGACCGGGGCGCTTGCGCGGCTAAAGTATCACTCCAAAAGCGTCCTCAGTCGACTTAAACAAAAAGGTGAGATTGAGTTTGTCGAACGTGACGGCAAAAAGTACGTACGCCTCACCGAATGCGGTGAGGATGCTCTCGCTCTAGGACAACAGAAAATGTTGCTCGCAAACGCCAAGCCGCGAAAGTGGGACCGTAGATATCGATTGGTAATGTTTGATGTCCCCGAAAAACGAAAGGACACCAGAGAACGTTTGCGATACGAGATGCAGGAAGTCGGATTTCTTCATGTACAAGACAGCGCGTGGATGTACCCATACGACTGTGAAGAATTCATCGCACTTCTCAAGGCGGATCTACATATCGGCAAAGATGTGCTCTATGCGGTTATAGAAGAAATCGAAAACGACAAGTGGATTCGCAAACACTTCAGCCTTCCTCTCGAATAACGTTTAAACCACCAACGTCCACAATTTCTGCTATAGCAGTACTTTATGGATACTCATTTTCTTATTAGTTTTATCGAATCGATCAGTACACTTATTCGACTGCGGAGCGGAGGCGGGAGGCGACTTCGGAGACGGTGAGGCGTTCTTGCTCGCCAGAGTCGCGGTGGCGTAGAGTGACAGTGTCTTTTAGTTCTGGTTTTTCTCCTAACGTATCAAAATCTATCGTGACGCAGAAGGGCGTGCCGATTTCGTCTTGTCGGCGATAGCGCTTACCGATATTGCCGTTGTCGTCCCACGCGATAGCTGGATGCACTTTCTTCAATTCTGCACGCACTTCTCTCGCCTTCGCGACGAGCTCGGGTTTATTTTTCAACAGTGGCGATACCATGGCTTTAATCGGCGCAATCTTCGGCGCGAGCGCGAGATACGTGCGCACTTCTCCACCCATATCGTCTTCTCTGTATGCGCTCGTGAGTATGGCGAGAATTGTGCGGTCGACGCCAAGCGACGGTTCTATGACGTGTGGTATAAATTTCTCTTTTGTTTCTTCGTCCAAGTATGCGAGCTCAGTACCTGATGCATTCGCGTGGGCCGACAGGTCGAAGTCCGTTCGATACGCGAGACCCCAGAGCTCTCTGCGTCCGAATGGATAATCAAATTCAAAATCTATCGTTCTCTTAGAATAGTGCGCCCTGTCTCCGTCTTGAACTTCAAGTTCATGCACTGAAGTCTGCGGCAAACCGACTGCCTCAGCGAATAGATGCATGAGCTTTCGCCATTCTTCAAACGCTTGTCCCCAGTCGGCGGGCTTCACGAAATATTCCACCTCCATCTGCGAAAGCTCGCGCAGGCGGAATATGAAATCGCGCGGCGCTATCTCATTCCTAAATGCCTTCCCCACCTGCGCGATGCCGAAGGGCATCTTCGGATGCAGTGCATCAACGACATTTTTGTAGTTGGTGAAGATTCCACCGGCCGTCTCCGGCCGCATATATACCGTGGACACCTCTTCTCCTGCACCTACGGAGGTTTTAAACATTGTGTTGAACATCTTCCCGTCCGCGAGAGGATCGGCAAACGTCTGCACATGTCCGCTCGCCTCCCAAACCTTTGGATTCATCAGTATCGTGGCGTCTACGCCGAACATATCGTCTCGGTCGTCGCGGAACATTGCTAGCCATAGACGCTCTACATTCTCCTTCAGTGCAACACCGTATGGGCCGTAATCGTAGGTGCCGGCCAGCCCGCCGTATATCTCTGAACCGGGGAATATGAACCCGCGGCGCTTGGCGAGAGAGACAATTTTTTCCATCAGATTTAGGTCAGCCATAAGAACTCGATTATTGCACGGCGGCGTTAGTCGGGCTATACCCAGGGTCACCTTTCGTCTCGGTCGTGACCGGGTCGGCCGTGGCTGATACCGGTACTCCGGCGAAGCGATCGTAACCGGAGAAAGAGACGGTTCCAGTCAGTTGTGGAGCGTTCCCCTTTTGCGATGAAGATGGAGTTAACGACACCTTAAACACTCCCTGCGCGCTGGCACTCGGTACGAGATCGCCGGCGCTCCACGATACTGTGCGAGACACGGTGTCATATGAGAACGTGCCTTCTCCGGAAGTAACATCAGCATACGACACATAGCTCGGTAGAACAGTCGTGACGGTTGCTCCCGCAATGGAGCTTTGTCCGCCGCGCACGTTAAATACGATTGAGTATGTTGTGGCCTGATTAACGCGCGGAGGGACAGGGCCGGTATTGCCGAGCGGTCCGGAGAAGTGTAGCGAGCTCGCCGAGAAAGCAACGGCACTAGCGACCTTGACGGTCTTCGTCGCTGACGCCGTCACCGTCTCAGGAACATTCGCCTGACCCACTCGCGTGCCGGAAACTGAAATAGTAAGAATGAGCGTCGGCGATGCGGAGAGACGGCTTGCCGAGACGGTTGAGAATATGAACGCGCCGATTCCCGATGCTCCGGGTGCAAGTGTCGCGAGTGACGGGTCGGTATCACGACTGAATACGACCGTACGGTCGCTCGAGCGGTAGAAACCGTTTGTTGTTCGAATGCTGGCGTAGTCTACGGCCGAACCGGACAGGGTTACAGCCACCGTCGCATTTGTTATTCCCGTAGATAGAGTGTTGATATACGAAACAGTTACGTTCTGGTGACTACCTGAGGAGACAACGACATTTTCAGAGGTGTCGCCGTTTATGGCGAGCGTCGTGTTGATAAAAGGCGCCGCTATGTTCACTGACGCGTCCTGAGTCATATACACAACGGATAGAGTCTGGTTCGTCGGTGTGTCAGCAGTCCCGACGGAAAAACGAAAGACGCGCTGTTCCTTGTCCTGCCCCACCAGAGTACCCGTGAGAGTAATGTTCTTCGACTTCCCCGGTGCAACTGTACCGAGCAGGAAGCTGGAATTGTTAAATGGTACGGATGACGATATAACTGAAAAGCCGAAGGGCAGAGTCCCCGCTACTACCACGTTCTCCAACGGCACCGTCGCGTTAGATCGAACTGTGAGTGTAACCGTAAGGGGTTTGCCGGAAACGGCTTCAGATAGAGTGTCGACAGAGAGTGAGAGCGGAGTAGAAGATACTTCGAGCGCATAGGACGACTTCTTAACAAAGACCGCATTACTGCCTGCGGCACCGTATGAGAGAGAAACCGGCAGAGTTAGCGTCTGTCCAGCCCCACCGAACACTACCGCCTTGATTGACCTAGTTATAGTCGCCCCGCTCTCTATCGTTCCCAGATTCTCGGTGTAGCGCGGATACGCCTCTAGTACGTCACTTGCACTGCGCGTGCCGTTCGGGAAATTAACTTCTACGATTGCGTTGTTTATCGCAACCGGATTTTTATTCGTTATTGTGAGCGAGAACGGGACCACGTCGCCGCCGGCTATTGTCGTCGGACCCTGTATGTCAACCGCCACCTTGTCCACCGAAACGGTATTCCCACCGACGTAGAAGAAGTAACCGGCGACACCGAGCGAAACGATGAAGAATACGAACGCAACGGTGAAGAAAATACCGGCTAGTCGTATGTGCCGTTTGCCGCGACTGAGAGTGGCGTTGAGAGACGTCCCGTCCCATTCATGCGGCAGAGTATGCATCCCAGAGGTCGCGAGAGGTGGGCGTATGTCCGTAATTGCGTCCGGCCTGTAGAGCCGTTCGCGCGCCCTTTCTAGAGAACCGATATCGTCGTCAGGTCGCGGTGGCATTAAACGTAGTATACCCCCACCCCAACTTTCATGAAGTTGGTGTGGGGGTATATCAAAGGCCGGAGGCCTCGATGTCGTGGTTGATGCGTGCGATGTAGTTGGTGCGGTCTTTTAATATTTCTGCGAGCATTGCCTGAGCGAACATAGGTTCACCATTTGGTATCTCCTCGGCATCAAGACCGAGAGCGGCGAGAATTCGTAGCGCGGCCAGTATCTCAACTGCTTCGTGCACGTCGGCGGGGAATGTAGAGAGGGCTTCAAAAAATTCTCTGATGATAGGGAAAAGTCTCTGTTCGTGCGCCTCGCCTGCGACAAGCCGCAATACTAGATTGCAGATACGGCCCGCTCGAGCCCTCGAAGACGTTTCTCCAAGCCGCGCGAACCAGTTCTCGGCGAGCACGGCGCCTGCGAGCCTCCAACCGTCCTTACCGCGCACTAAAACTACATCGCTCTCGGAGAATGTGATTAGCGCGTGCGCGAGCTTCGCTCCGCTTTTACGCACCCCCTGAGAGAGAGTGCGTACAAGGCCGATGTCTGGTGTGAGTACGGCAACAAACGCGCTCGCCTCTCCCACCGGAGAGCGGGAGAGAACGATAGCTCGCGTCTCATACTTATGCCTCACGGATAATGTTAAACCGCACTGCACCTGACGAAAGATTCGCGGAATACTTCCCCTCCTGACGCATCTCCGTACGCACCCTATCTCTTGGCAAGAATCCCTCGGCTTTGCGTGCGTCAGCGACAGCGCGTGCGAGCTCACGCTCGTCGCCCTCTTTTATTAGTTCGGGAGTGAGTGCCGTATCTAAAGAGAGCTCCTCATCAGTGATTATTTCCTTCACATTCACTTCTTCTGCGAGAATCTCCGCGAGTTCGTCACTTATTTTTTCAGGTATCGTCAGGCTCGCGAGCGATTGACGAACCTTTATATTCGCTTTTTGCCGCAGCTGCAATGCCTGCGAAGCGAGTGCGCGCACGCGCGCCATCTCCGCAGTTAAATTCTTTTTTCCAAATGTGAACCATGATTTTTTGACTTTCGGCCAATCTGCGAGATGCACGCTTTCTGGATCGTTCTTTTCTTTAGTTTTTATATAAATAGACTCCGCAATAAATGGAGCGAACGGCGCTATTAAGAGAGTTATGTTCTTAAGCGCATGTCGCATCGTCAGAAGCGCCGAGGCATCTCCGTCTCGCATACGGTCCCTAGCGCGTCTTACGTACCATTGTGACAAATCCTCGCACAGGCCGGCTATTGATCTGGTCGCTTCAAACGCGCGATAGTCCTCCATTGAATTCGTCACTTCAGAAATCGTTTCCTTGATTCGTTCCCGTATCCATTGATCAAGGACAGTCTCTTTCCCGCCAGACAAAGATTCAGTATTGGAAGCAAATAATTCATAAAACTTCGCACTGTTATCGAGCCATGAGAGAACCTTCGCTGCTTCTTTCACCGTCTTCTCGTCGTAATTCTTAGAGTCACCGGCTCCGGTCACGCTATACATCCAGAAGCGTAGCGTATCCACCCCCCACCTCTCTATCTCCGCCCACGGGTCAACGACATTCCCCTTTGATTTACTCATCTTTTGTCCGTCAGCGTCGAGCAGATGTCCGAGCGATATGACATTTTTATACGGAGCGCCGCGTCCGGCGAGTGCCCCTATCGCAAGCAGGGTGTAGAACCATCCGCGCGTCTGGTCGATGGCTTCGCAGATGAAGTCTGCGGGGTATTCTACTTTTTTCAGAAAACTTTCTAACGATTCATTCTCGCGCTCCTTTGCTGACTGCGCGAACGGCATAGCACCGGAGTCAAACCACACATCCATCACCTCGGGCACTCTTCGCAGTTCAGTTCCCTTCTCTGACACCAGCACTACGTCATCAATATACGGTCGATGCAGGTCCAGTTCATAGTCCTCATTGTGCGGTAACGGCACAAAGGCGAGTTCACGTACCTCTGCCGTGTGTGGCTCTGTATTAAATACTTTTTTCGACTCTTCAGCCGAGGCTCCGCTAACAACGGACGGCAGAGTCTCGAGCCCAATCCCATGAGTGACGATCAGAATGGCTGAGTCTAAATGCTTTTTTTCCAAATCGTATAGCACTGAACCAAATCTGTTCTTAGCATCCTGATAGCTCTCGCCATTCGGAAAGGCTTCTGAATACTCATGTGAATTTCTATATGAGAAAAAGGCTTCAAAATCTGACGTCCCGTCAAAGTCACCCATATTGAGTTCGTGCAGGCGTTCTTCAGTAACGACCCCTTCACTCGGAAGTCCGAGTGTCTCAGCTACAATTTTGGCAGTCTCACGCGTTCTCGTAAACGGCGAAACATATATGTGTGAAATCCCCAGACCATTGATTCTCTCTGCCGCAGTCCGAACTTCTTCACGGCCTTTTTCCGTCAGGCCGAATTTCCGCGAATCCGTGCCGTCAAACATTTTGTGCGTGATGTTTTCGGCTTCGCCGTGGCGCATCACAAAATATTTGTTGCCGGATTTCTTGGTGTATTTTTTCAATTCATCAACGGAGCCAACGACAACTCGCTCGCTTCCATCGACGCTCTGCCAGACCGGCAAAGGCGTGCCCCAATAGCGTTCGCGACTTATCGCCCAGTCTTTGGCGTTCGCGAGCCACTCTCCCATCCTACCCTCGCGGATATATTCCGGCTCCCAGTGTATTTTTTTATTCTCCGCAACCATTTTCCCTCGCAGGTCATGCATGCGGATGTACCACGAGTCGCGCGCGTAGTAGATAAGGCGCGTCTTACAGCGCCAGCAGAATGGGTAGGAGTGCGTGTGCGGTTCTTTCTTGAAAAGCAGGTCGCGCGACTGCAAATCTTTCAGAATTTCAACAGACGTTTCTTCGTCGACAACCGAACGCCCCTCTAAGAAACCGGTACCGGAGATAAATTTTCCGTCCGGACTCACCAGATGAACCTTCGGCAACCAGATTTTATTTCCTAATTCAAAGTCTTCCTGCCCATACATCACAGCCGTATGCACGATGCCGGTACCTTCGGATGTCGTTACAAAGTCTGCAGAATGCACCTGAAAGGCCACCTCAAACTTAGACCTCTCTCTTTCTGTCGTGAGCTCTTTTGCAAATAGGTAGAGAGGCTTATATCTTATGCCTATTAGCTTCTTGGTCGGCATATCCGCGACGCGACGCCACCCTTCGTCGAGCACGTCTTTCGCCCGCGCATCCGCTAGAATAACGCGCGTGCCGTCCTTCTCATATTTCCCGTATGCGATATTCTCGCCGATCGCGAGTGCGACGTTCCCCGGCAGAGTCCACGGAGTCGTTGTCCACGCGAGAAGATATGTCCCCGGCTCGTCTAGGAGTTCAAACTTCGCAGTGATAGTGAGATCTTTCACATCCTGATACCCCTGTGCGAGCTCATGCGACGAGAGCGCAGTGCCGCATCTAGGACACCACGGCACGACCTTATAATCTTTGTAGAGTCGACCGTCCTTCTCCGTCTGCGCGAAAAGACTCCAGAGAACCTCCATATAAGCACTATCAAATGTGAAATACGCCTTCGTATCATCGACCCAATAGCCGATACGTTTAGTGAACTTCGCCCAGAGGTCAATGTATGTGAACACGCTCTCTCGGCACTTTTTATTAAATGCGCCGATACCGTATTTCTCAATATCTTTTTTCCCCGAGAATCCGAGCTCTTTCTCTACTTGAAGCTCCACCGGCAAGCCGTGAGTGTCCCAACCGGCTCGGCGATTCACACGATACCCTCGCATCGTCTTGTATCGCGGAATCGCATCTTTAAAAGCGCGTGCCTCTAGGTGGTGGATGCCGGGCATGCCGTTAGCGGTCGGCGGACCCTCGTAGAATATAAAATCGCCCTTTGGAGACTTCTTCGCTAGCGATTTCTCGAATATATGCTCGCGCTCCCAGAACGCGAGAATCGCTTCCTCGCGTTTCGCGGCTTCCGACTTTCCTAACGCATCAGCCATATCTGCCTATCCTAGCGTTTATCAGCCAAAAATGAAAACAGCCGCGAGTGACTCCTCGCGGCTGTGGTGTTCGTACGACATTACACAAGGTGGCCCAGTTTCTCTTCGAGCTCCGCCTTCGCGGCACGGTATGCGTTACGCTTCTCTTCAAACCTTTCCCAGAACTCCGGCGCGTACTGCATACTTCCCTTGTTTTCTTCAAAATCCTGATGCGCCAGCCACATTTCGAACGCAGCGTCCTGCAAATCTGGGTGAACTCCTTCTATCGCCATCTGCTTCTCCTTTCTATTGGTGTTTTATCCGAAAGAACCGTAACATATTTATCTGTTGCCCACAATGCTGAATCTACATCTTCTCTGGTGCGGGGATGCCGAGGAGAGTGAGGCCGTTAGTCATTGTGTTAACGAAGGCGCGTGCGACGAGGAGTTTGTGCTTCTCGTTCTCTCCGCCGATAATGCGCTCCTGCGCATAAAAAGAGTTCCACTCTCCGGCCAGCTCGGTGAGGTAATTTACGAGCAAATTTGGCGCGAGCTCGCGCGCTGCGCGGGCTACGACTTCAGGGAAATGCAGAATAATCCTCTCAATCAAGTATGTGTTGGACGTCGTACGTCCAACATCTGACGAGGGACGTACGACGTCAGAATTCTTTGACAGCACGCTCCGTGCTCGTACCAGAGCGTATTGCAAATACGGTCCTGAGTCTCCCTCCAGAGAGAGCGACTTCTTTTCGTCAAAAATAATATCCGAGCCGGGCGCCTGTCGCAGAATCATATACTTAATAGCTCCGACGGCGACTTGCTCCGCGATGAGTGGGTCTTCATTTTTTTCTCCCGCCTTTTTAATCACTCTCTGAATGAAGTCGGATGCCGTGATTACATTCCCCTCGCGCGACGACATCTTCCCTGAGGCGAGGCGGAGCAGTCCGTGCGGCACATGCGCGGTCTTCTTGGCGATGAGCGGCGCGAGCTCGTCGAGCGCCGCTAGCACGACCCTGAAGTGCCCTACCTGCTCGGCGGCAGTGACGATAACGGAGCGATCGCTCGGCACCCTCTCTTCCTTCAGAAACGCGAGGCTAATCTCTTTCGCCTCGTATGTCGGCGTACCCTTAGAAGTAATAAATACTAACGTGTGCAGACCTTTCTTCTCTCCGCGATAAATAACCGCCCCCTCGCTCTCTTCAAAAATCCCCCTGTTAAGGCCGTCCCTCACTATACGCAGTCCAGACTCGGCAGTCTCGCTCTCGAAGAAATAATAATCAAAATGCGTTCCTAGAATCGCGTAGAGCCGTTCAAATGCCGCTAGTGACACGGCGAGACCTGCGCGCCACCGCTCGCGAAGCGCTCTGTCGGTTCCAGCATAGATGGCCTGATTTAGAGCGTCTATCTCGTTCTTCGCGTCCGGAGAGTCTTCGTAGGCGCGCGAACCCTTCGCGTATGCCGCGCCTATCTCCTCAACCGTCGTGGGCTCTGATATTCCATCCTCTCCCAGCCCCCATAAGGCTTTAGCAACATGCGGGCCGACATCTCCCTGATAATTGGCGCGAATGACGGTTGAGTCGTCGGAGCCGATAAGTTGTGCGAGCGATTCTCCGATTATATTGCTCATCAGATGCCCGATATGCATCTCCTTAAACGGATTGGGGTCTGTGTACTCAACGATGACGCGCTGTCCGGCTCCTGCGCTACTCCTTCCCCACTCATCACTCCTCGCGTCGGCTTCTGCGATCGCGAGCGCCACAGCCTCTCGCGCAAGAGTTATGTTCACGAAGCCTGGACCGGCGGCGGCCACGTGGCTCGCGATATCGTCACCAAGCGCCTCTATAAGAAACCGAGCGAGCTCATCCGCCACCGCACGCGGATTCTTGCCGAGCTTCTTTGCGGCAACGAGTGCGGCGTTCGTCGTATAGTCGCCGTGAGAGACGTTCGCCGGACGTTCAACGACAAACTGAATATCCCGCGCGCCTATTCGCGCGAGCGCCTCGCCAACCGCCATCCTAATCTTCTCTTCCATCTGCTCAGTATACCCTGTAGATAAAAAAAGCCCGCCCTGTAACGGCGGGTTTGTGGTGAGCTAGATGGTGACGCGGGTCACCTTCACACCGCTCACTTCGAACTTGGACAGCTCGCGTTCCGGAAGGCTCTTCTCATCCCTAAGGTGTGCATAATACAGGTGAGTTATGCCTGTACGAGCGAGAAAGAGTGTGCACCAGTAGCATGGGAACAGCGCGCTATAGAACCTGCATCCGAGCGAAGCGATCCCTGTCCGCCACGCCCTCGCGGCGATTACATCTTCGGGGCACATCGCGCTCGGGACCCGAATGCATTGCTCATCCTTGAGGTTGCAGCGCAACGGTCTCTTGTCCATAAAGGCAACGAGCAAAATGCGCCCTTTTTCTTCGCCATTCTCGCCGGAGATGAGCATCGCGCGGGCTTCGCTAAGCCAGCCGTGCTGCCCCTCGGCTCCTCGGTCTAGCAGAACAGAGTTTCCGAGCGACTGTCTGCGGTGTATTACCCTAAACTTTGTAGGGAAACGTACGACATTTGTTGTATTCATGTTTGCCTCCCAATGATCGACTGTCCAGAACTCTACACCACAAAAATATAAAAAGCAAGGCTACGCAAACGACTCGGGGATGGGGTGCGCGAGTGCGAGATTCTTTATTTCTTTCTTCGCTTTCGCGACGGCAGTAGCAGAACGTTTCGTGAGCACTTCAATCATAATTTCAGCAACCCGCCCGCACTCTTTCTCCTTGAATCCGCGAGTAGTCAGAGCCGGTGTGCCGAAGCGGATGCCGGAGGGGTCCATCGGCTTCCTCGTATCGTCTGCTATAGCGTTTTTATTCAGCGTGATGCCAGCGCGGTCCAAGAGCTTCTCCGCCTCTCCGCCGGAGATTCCAAATGACGTCCACACATCAAGCAAGATAAGGTGATTATCAGAACCTCCCGTAAGCATGCGCGCGCCATGCTTTTTAAAAACTTTTTCCATCGCGTGCGTGTTCAGGATTATCTGCTTCGCATATTTCTTAAACGACGGACGGAGAGCTTCTTTAAATGCCACCGCCTTCGCGGCTATCTGGTGCATATGCGGGCCGCCTTGGAACCCTGGGAACACGGCTTTGTCTATCTTCTTCGCTAATTCCTCGTTTTCACGCACGAGTATCATCCCACCTCTTGGTCCACGCAATGTCTTATGTGTTGTCGTGGTCATAATGTCAAAGCCGTAATCAAAAGGGTTTTTCGCGGCCTTACCCGCGATGAGCCCTGCAATATGCGCGATATCCATCACCGATATGGCGCCGACCTCGCGCGCGATAGAGACGAACTTCGCATAATCCAATTCGCGCGGGTACGCCGAGAATCCGGCGAGAATAATCTTCGGCTTCTCCTTCTTCGCGATCTTTCGCATTTCTTCATAATCTATTTCACCTGTTTCAACATTTTTCATCTTATATCTGATGAAGTTGAAAATTTTTGTTAAATATGTGACAGGATGTCCGTGCGTTAAGTGCCCGCCATGCGAGAGATCCATGCCGAGAATCGTGTCGCCGGGCGCCAGAAGCGCGAAACACATCGCGACGTTCGCGTTCGCTCCGCCCAAGGGCTGAACGTTCGCGTACTTCGCACCAAACAATTTTTTAGCGCGCTCTATCGCGAGCATCTCTACTTGGTCGGTGAATTCCTGTCCACCATAATATCTCCTACCCGGATATCCCTCCGAATATTTATTCGTGAGCGAGGAG
>ORJL010303351.1_pt1 | contig 23920 bp, 23 predicted proteins | sample 1779941 | NCBI WGS metagenome assembly ORJL01 (sample SAMEA104232317, study PRJEB22302) | groundwater metagenome | biome: forest; feature: aquifer; material: groundwater | place: USA | collected 2011-08-07 | depth 5.8 m
CATGGATTGCTCCGCACGATTTTGAGTCGTGTGCGTCTACCAATTCCGCCATCCCGGCATTTACCCTAAAAATAGGATTATCGATATTCTAGGGGACTAGGGAACAAAAATCAATTTTTTAATACAATTTTGTATGATAGAATGCTTAGATAAAGATGGTTATATTTTAACTGTGCTCTAGTTTTTTACATTTTATATTTAATTTATTATGTCCCAATTTCGCAACGACTCAGTTTTTTGGATAGAAGTTGAAAAAATTAAACCGAACCCGTATCAACCACGGCGTGAGTTTGACGAGTTGAAATTAAAAGACCTTTCAGAATCTATTCGTCAGTATGGAATACTTCAGCCGATTGTTGTTACGCGTCGCGAAGTTGAAAGAGAGGACGGTGGTATTTCCACAGAGTACGAGCTTATTGCTGGCGAGCGCCGTTTGCGTGCTGCAAAGATGGCTGGCATTTCTCAAATCCCTTCTGTTATTCGCGCGGTTGAAGACGACGCAAAAACAAAACTTGAACTGGCTATCATTGAAAATCTTCAAAGAGAAGATTTGAATCCGGTTGATCGTGCTGAGGCATTTGCTCGTCTCCGAGAAGAGTTCAAATATAAGCATGCTGACATTGCGCAGAAGGTTGGCAAGAGTCGCGAATATGTTTCAAATACGATGCGACTCCTTCTTCTCCCAGAGGAAATGAGAATCGGCCTTGCTCAAGGAAAAATTTCCGAAGGACACACTCGCCCAATTTTGATGCTTGTCGATAGACCTGAGGAGCAAATGACTCTGTATAAAGAAATTGTTTTTAAGCGCATTACTGTGCGCGAGGCAGAAAGCATTGCCAGAAAAATTGCTCACGACCGTGTTCGCAAAAAGGAAATTATATTTGACCCAGAGGCTCTTGAGCTTGAGGGAAAAATTGCCGAAGCGCTTGGAACACGCGTCTCACTTGAGAAGAGAGAGGTTGGGGGTAAGCTAGTAATCGATTTTTATTCAAACGATGATTTGAGAGCTATTTTTCAGCTCTTAAACGCAAACAAAGAAGACCGCCGAGAATTGCTCGAACAGTTTATTGAAGGGCGTGAATTGGAAAATACTGTTAACGAAGCAGAAATCGGAGTGGAGGCTCTTTTGGACGATCGTTCAAAGGACGAGATACAAGAACAGCAAGAAGACGATTTGTATTACGTTCGTAACTTTTCTCTCTAGTTAGGCTTACTTGTTTCCTTTTAGGAATTTAGCAAATTGGTCAGCCAGCCCTTCTTGGGCGTGAGATTTGATTTGCTTGCGAGCAAAAGCGGTCTTAGTGAATTCAAGCCACTTTGCAGACGGTTTGCTTCCTTCTTTTGTTGATATTTCTACAATATCGGCGTTCTTAAGTTTTGTGTTAAGTGCCACCAATTTACCGTTGACCTTTGCGCCAGAGACGTGATTTCCAACATCAGAATGGATAGCATACGCAAAATCAATTGGCGACGATTCTTCTGGAAGTTCAATAACATCACCTTGTGGAGTAAACACGAAAACTCGGTTTTTGAAAAAATCCATTTTTAAGTGCTCCAAAAATTCTCCGCTTTTAGAAACATTTTTTTGCCATTCGGTTATTTCTTGAATCCACTCAAGTTTTTTATTTACGTTTTCCTCTTTTGGCTTACTTTTCTTTTTGCCAACTTCTTTATATCCCAAATGTGAGGCGATACCGAACTCTGCTTCCTCGTGCATTTCTTTTGTTCGTATTTGTATTTCAATTATTCCGCCGTCGCCAGAAAAAACAGTAGTGTGAATGCTTTGATAGCCGTTTGGTTTTGGAAGAGCGATATAATCTTTAATTCTTCCGGGGAGCGGACGCCATTTTTTGTGGATAATTCCAAGTACTCGATAACAATCTTCGATCGACGGAACAATAATACGCAAGGCGACAAGATCGTATATTTTATCCATATCCATATCATGACGCTTCAACTTTAAGTACAAGCTCCAGAGATGTTTTATGCGAGAGTCAGTTTTAAAACTTTTTACCCCATTTTCAGCAAGCTCTTTTCGAAGGGAACGTTTTATCTTTTCAGCTTCCAGTTCACCCGCAGTTTCCCTTTCCTTTAGAAGTTTTTTTACTTGTTCAAATTCTTTTGGGTAGGCGAACTCAAAAGAATAATCTTCTAGCTCTCCTTGAATTCGTCCGATACCAAGGCGGTTCGCAATTGGCGCATATATTTCAAGTGTCTCTAGTGCTATGCGCCTTCTTTTTGCCTCAGGTACATGTCTCAAGGTGCTCACGTTATGAAGGCGGTCTGCAAGTTTAATAACGATAACGCGTGCATCTTGGCCAGTGGCGATGAAGAATTTACGCAAACTTTCTACGTGACGTTCAAGACCGCGGTACTTAAGCTTTCCGAGTTTGGTGACACCTTTGACGAGGAAAGAAATTTCTGGACCAAACTCTTTTAATATCTCCTCGTCCGAAATGTTTGAGTCCTCAACGGTGTCGTGGAGAAGTCCGGCGGCAATAGTTTTGGCGTCCATGTGTAGACGGGCCAAATTCTTAGCAACCTCAACAACGTGAGATTCAAAATATGGCTCACCTGAAAAACGTTTTTGATCCCCATGTGCTTTTTTTGCAAACGAATAAGCCCTTTCGACAAGAGCTTCGTTTTCTTTAGTTTTCTTGACCATCAGGTCGGTAATATCTTTCGCAGAGACCATTAAATCAATACTAGAACTTAACGCGCCTTTCTGCAAACAAATTACTCGATTTTTTTCTTACCGATTTTATGGGGATTGTGATTTGGACAAACTTTACTAGAACAGCGTTCGGGGATGGTCTTTGTGCCCTCCATCATTAAGGAGTCGCAAAGTTTACAAAGTTTTCCTGTTGGTCGCGCTTTAATCGCATTTTTACAAGAAGGATAATCTGAGCAGGAAAAGAAAACACCAAAGCGCCCACGGCGTTCAACCATTTCACCTTTCTTACAAGCAGGGCAGGTGACACCAGTTTTTCCCTTAGCTTCTTCCTCAGCGCTTTTTTTAATAAATTTACATTTAGGATAGTTTGCGCAAGCGATAAATTTTCCGTAACGCCCTTCGCGTTCAATCAATTTTCCTTTTAGACACAAAGGGCAATCCTCGCCAGTTTCTTTTGGTCCTTCTAGTTCTGTTCCGTCTAGTTTTCTTGCGCCGACACAATCAGGGAATTTAGAACAAGAAAGAAATTTACCACTGCGACTTAGTTTGATGACCATCGAGCTGTCACATTTTGGACATCGGATATTTTCATCAGCTTCGCCGAGGTTTGTCAGCTTTGCGATTTTGTCTTTCGATTTAACGTCTTTGGAAAATGGCTTATAGAAATCGCGCAAAGTTTTTTCGTAATCTCTTTTGCCTTCGGCGATTTGATCGAGCTTGTCTTCCATTTCGGCGGTAAACGAGTCGCTAATATAATTTTCGAAGTTTTGCTCAAGGAAACTACTAACAACCTCACCAACATCTGTACCGCGAAGAGAGCGCCCTTCTTTTTCTACGTATTCTCGTTCCAAAATTGTTTTTATAATCGCAGCGTAAGTTGAAGGTCGGCCAATACCGCGTTTTTCCAATTCTTTAATAAGACCAGCTTCTGTGTAGCGATTTGGTGGTTCGGTTTGCTTTCCTTCTTCTTCAAGTGAAACAAGTGTTAATGTTTCGCCAACTTCAGTCAAAGGTAATTCAACATCATCTTCTCGTGAATCTTTGTCTGCCTCTAGCCAGCCTAAAAATAAGATTCTGTGACCAGTCGCAGTGAAATCTGGAATCTCACCATCCTTTATGTTTGCTGTTATTTTTGTGCGCAACATTGTTGCATCTGCCATCTGAGAGGCGACAGTGCGTTGCCAAATTAAGCGATAAAGTTTTTTCTCGGCGTCGTTTGAACCACGTTCTTCGAACGATGCGTTTGTTGGACGGATTGCCTCGTGTGCCTCTTGGGCGCTTTTACTTTTAGTCTTAAAAACACGAGGTACAACATATTTTTCTCCAAATCTTTTACCAACCATAGCAACGATTTGTTCCTGTGCCTCTTTGGAGAGATTTGGGCTATCTGTACGCATGTAGGTAATATGTCCAGCTTCATATAGGCGTTGTGCGAGCGACATCGTTCTTGATGGAGCAAGACCAAGGCGTGAGCTTGCTGCCTGTTGAAGAGTCGAAGTGATGAATGGTGGGCGAGGGGCTCGTGAAGTTTCGCTTTCATCAAGTTTTTTAACAAACCATTCACCTTTCTTACCTAAGGTAAGAATTTTTTTAACTTCCTTTTCGTCGCGTGGTTCTTCAACACAAGTAAGCAGAAGTGGAGATTTCTTTTTTGTTTTTGTTTCAGCTCTTATAACCCAATATTGCTCAGGGATAAAAGCGCGGATCTCACGCTCTCGCTCAATCACAATTCGTAGTGCTGGTGATTGCACGCGTCCAGCCGAAAGACCGTAACGAACTTTTTTCCAAATAAGACCAGAGAGATCGTATCCGAAAAGTCTGTCCAAAACTCGACGTGCTTCTTGAGCCTTTCGTAAATCAGTATCAATATCACGTGGGTGCTTAAGTGCCTCCTTCACAGCACTCTCGGTAATCTCGTTGAAGACGATTCTTTTAATTGGAATTTTTTTCTTTAGAGATGGAAGTAGTATTTCCTTCACGTGCCACGCGATAGCTTCTCCTTCACGATCCGGGTCGGATGCGAGAATTATTTCAGTTGATTTTTTGGCTTCTTCTTGAAGCTCTGCGACAACCTTTTCTTTTCCTTTGGAAATTTCATAACGTGGAACAAAACCACCTTCAATATCAATGGCGGTTTTATTGCTCTTTGGCAGGTCGCGAACATGTCCAACGCTCGCCATAACAACGAATTCTTTTCCCACATATTTGGAAATTGTTTTCGATTTGGCGGGTGATTCAACTATAAGAAGTTTTGTCATTGCCATAACTTGTACAACATTAAATTTATTTTTGCAAATTTTCGAAATACTTTCGTTTCTAAAAACGCGCATATCCGCCTGCTGAGAAGCGTCGCGCTTAATGGACGATTGCGCGACGTGATTCCGGGTAAATCAGCTATGCTCGTGTCGCCACACTGCGCAATATTTTTAAAAATAAAGAAGGGAGTTGGAAGAATTAACCCAACGGTTACTTCTTTTAGGTGTTTATTTTTGAAACAAAAAAACTCGCGCGAGGCGAGTTTTTTTGTTTCAAACCATAAAAAATTACGGCTTGTAGTCTACGATCAACGTAGGAGTATCAGCCCCGCTGAAGTCAGCACCGCTTCCTGTACAAGCAGTTCCCGCTGTTGCATCTGCGTCACTCGACAAAGCATCGTTTGTTCCTTCGAGTGTAGCTCCTAAGTGGTAGCTGTCACAAGTTGAACCTGCTCCCAAACCAGCATATAGATACTGTGTTGGTGTAGAAGTCGATGTACTTGATGGGTCGACTGGAACATTTGCTAAGAAACCACCCGATACGAGTCCTGAAAGGGCTGTTGGGTATTGTTTGTTTGTATCGTAATAAAGAACAAGCGCAGTTCTAATGCTACCTAAGTCACCAACGCGCTTTGCGTCACGTGCCTTGGCGCGAGCTGAGTTTAGGCTTGCCAAAACGATACTCGACAAAATTCCAATAATTGCAATCACAACTAATAATTCTACGAGCGTAAAGCCGCTCTCGCTTTTTCTTATTTTCATCATAACTCAATCAGTATAGCAAAGAAAAACAACAATAACGCAAGCGTTTTAGATTATCCTGTGGATTTCTCCAAATTGTTCCGAAATCAAGCCTTTAATTTCAAGTAGAGAAAGTACTGAATTGAGTTGGTGGACGGGAAGCTCTGCTTTTTTGACCAGCTCGTCGCGCGAGAGAGGTTCGTTAAGTATTTCTAGAACATTTCTTTCATCTGAAGAGCAATCTAGAAGTAGGGAATTATTTTGCGAAATATTTCTTTCTACAGAAAAACCAAGCGCCGAAAGTAAGTCGGAACTTTCCGTGATGGGCGTTGCTCCTTCTTTGATTAAACGATTTGTCCCTTTTGAAGACGAAGAAAAAATACTTCCCGGAACGGAGTAAACTTCTTTGTTGTAGTCGAGAGCAAGTCGCGCTGTGATAAGTGAGCCAGATTTTTCTGGTGTCTCGATGACAAGAGTTGCTTTTGAAATGCCAGCCATCAAGCGATTTCTTTGTGGAAAAGACCAAGTGGTTGCTCGGAAGTCTGGTTCGTACTCAGAAATTAATGCTCCACCACTTTCTACAATCTCATCAGCAAGGCGCGCGTTTGTCGCAGGGTACAAAACTTTTCGTGAAAGCCCAGAGCCCGGGAAAGAAATTGTTTGCAGTTTTGCGTTGAGCGCTGAGCGGTGGGCGATGGCATCAATGCCGAGAGCGAGACCGGAAACAATAACAATTGGGTATCCACGCAGTCCATCAATAAGACGCTCACAAGCTTCTCTTCCATAAGAACTATATTTTCGTGAACCAATAACAGTTAGGAATGTTTTTGAGTAGTCTGGAAGAGATCCTTCTATATATAGATGTTTGGGAGGCTGGGGAATCTCAAGTAAAGCTTCTGGGAATTCGTTTGGCAAAAGTTTTCTTACTGTCTGCATTTTTAAATAATATCACTAGTCTTATCTTGCCCGAAAGTATGACGGGGATTATACTGAATTTAAGTTTTCGGTTTTTGTATTTACCTAAAAGCTAATACCTAGAAGCTAAAAGCTATCTTCATGCTAGATATTAAATTCATCAAAGAAAATCCCGATCTAATCAGGGAAGCTGCTCGAAAAAAACTTATCAATTTTAATGTTGATGAGTTGTTGGCCGTTGAAGAAAAAAGACTTTCAGCACTTTTGGCAGTTGAGGGTTTGCGTGCTGAACAAAACAGAGCAAGCGATGAGGTCGCGAGAGGGGCCGATCCTGTTACGCGCGAAAGGTTGGTTTCCGAGATGAAGCTTTTGAAGGAGCAACTTAAACAAAGAGAAGAAGAGCTGAAGGAAATAATGTCCACATGGCAGGCGCTTATGCTTCAAGTTCCAAATGTTCCAGATATGTCCGTCCCAGATGGTTTGAGTGATGAAGACAATATGGAGGTAAAGAAATGGGGGAAGATTCCAGAATTTAATTTTGAACCAAGAAATCACATAGACCTCATGCAACAAAATGGAATGGTTGATTTTGAGAGAGGTGTTAAGGTTGCCGGTTTCCGTGGATACTTTTTGAAAGGTGATGGCGCGCTTTTAGCTTTTGCTGTTTGGCAGTATGCACAAAAGTTTTTCTTGAGTCGTGGCTTTATGCCGATTATTGCACCATCACTTGTTCGCCGAGAAGTTTTTCTTGGAACAGGATATATCCCGCAAGGAGAAGAAGATTTGTACAAAACACAAGACGGAGATTTTTTGGCTGGAACAGCAGAGGTCGGTGTTATGGGATATCACATGGATGAAATTATCGACAAGGAAGAATTTCCAAAAAAATATTTAGGATTTTCACCATGTTTTCGCAGGGAAGCAGGGAGTCACGGGAAAGATACAAAAGGTCTTATTCGAGTTCATGAATTTTATAAATGGGAACAAGTTGTTTTATGTGAAGCTAGTCACGAAGAATCTGCAAAGTGGCACGAGTGGCTCAATCGAAATACAGAAGAGTTTATTGAGTCGTTGAATATTCCATATCACACAGTTGCTAATTGTGGTGGTGACTTAGGGCTTGGGCAAGTAAAAAAATATGATATTGAGCTTTGGGTGCCGGGAGAAAATAAATACCGCGAAATAAGCTCCGCTTCTTATTTCCACGATTTCCAAACAAGAAGAATGAATATTCGCTACAAGGGCGATGACGGAAAATTACGCTTCGCCCACTCACTAAACAGTACTGCAATCCCAACGCCAAGAATTCTCGTCTCTATTATTGAGAACTTCCAAAACGAAGACGGTTCAATCACTGTTCCAGAAGCACTGCGCCCGTTTTTTGGTAAAGACGTTATCGACAATATTAATCGCTAAACTTCAATCTCTATGGACTTTGGGCTTCCGGTTCAAAAAAAAGCACCCACAGCCCGGGATCGTCGGCGCAAGGTGTTAATAAAAAAAGTATCAATAACGCTCGTATCGTTTTTGGTGTTTTTCGGTATTTTTTCTTATGTAATGAATTTTTCTCCGCTTCGCGTTGAAAAGGTTGTTATCTTCGGCACAAATATCGTGCCAGAGGGTGAGGTGGCGGAGGCGGTAAATACTCTGATTTCTGGTAAATATTTTTTTCTTATACCAAAGAATAATGTTTTCTTTTACCCCAAAGAGAGACTTAAGAATGATTTGCTAAGTAAGTTTAGTCGAATCGAGGCAGTGTATCCGGCGCTTGATAGAGGAAATATTTTGGTTATCACTGTCGCGGAACGTTCTCCGAAATATGTTTGGTGTGGCAAGGAAAACAGGAGAGATGTTTCTACCCACGAGGAGTGTTATTTTATGGATAAGGATGGTTATATCTTCATTAAGTCTCCAGATTTTTCCCCAAATGTTTTCTTTAGGATTTATGGTGAACTTGCCTCAACAACCGAACCGATAGGAGCAAGAGTTTTTTCTCCAGATGAATTTGTAAGAATTATGGATTTCAGGAGCGCTGTTTCAAGTATTGGTTTTAGTCTGAAGGCAGTTGTGTCTTTGAAAGATGGAGATTACGAGTTCGTTCTCAGTAATGGAGGAAAAATTCTTTTTAATTCAAAAAATGATTTTGATAAATCTGCCGACAACATTCGTCTAGCTGTTACCTCGGCTCCGCTTTTTGACGAATTAAAAGCAAAACCAAACCAGCTTCTATATATAGACGTGCGTTTTGGGAACAAGGTCTTCTATAAATTTGACGATTAGGTTAAATTCTCACCTCTTTTAATTTTTGCAATATTGTTGTAGCTTGTCGGTAGGCACAATTTATCTGGAGGGTTCCCATGAATAATAGTACGGCTTTTCGTTTTCCGATTGGGCTTGCTTACACGCTTTCGGTCGCCGTTGTTGAGGCGATACAGCACAAGCGTAGCTTTGTCGGCAAGAACGACCTCAAACGACTTCTTGAGTGGTACCAGAACGCAGCGTACCCCTGGAACGCCGCTTTGTTTTCGCGGGAAGGCACAACCGACGAAGGGCAGGCGCTCTATATTTTGATGAGGCATGTTCACTCGAAAAACGCAGTGAACGGTGTTCGTCAAAGGGTATCGCTCGTAGCTCGGGTTGCCGAGTTCATGAGCAGATTTCCGAGGAAAACTTACTCGCATCACGACTTCCACTTCGTACTCGATTTCTTCAACGATTTGTCTGTCGAAATAACGAAGTACCGACGTGATGTCGGACGGAGAAAGAGAAGGGCTCGGGCGGGGATGAAAATTGCGCACATCAAAAACAGGATGGCGCACGCGCGGATTTAATCCGCAGATTACAAAGGGGCGTTTCGGCGCCTCTTTTTTGTATCCGACAGAAAAAAACAACTTATGCTAATATCGGGCAAATGAAAGGATTTTGGGGAAAGTTGAATAAGCCATTTTTTGTTTTGGCACCAATGGCCGATGTCACCGACGCGGCTTTTCGTCGTATCATCGCAAAGTATGGCAAGCCAGATGTTTTTTGGACTGAGTTTGTTTCTGCTGATGGTTTGTGTAATCCAAAAGGGCGGGAAAAACTTTTGATTGATTTGTCATACACAGAAGCGGAACGTCCGATTATTGCGCAAATTTTTTCTTCTAAACCAGGCAATGTTCGCGAAGCCGCAAAGCTAATTAAAGAATTGGGCTTTGATGGACTCGACATAAACATGGGTTGTCCAGATAGGACGATAGAAAAACAAGGCGCGGGTGCTTCACTTATGAAGAATCCAAAACTCGCGCAAGAAATTATCCTCGCCGCGAAAGAAGGCGCAGGGGATATGCCAGTATCTGTCAAAACACGCCTTGGGTATAACAAAGATATTCTAGAAGAATGGCTACCGGCTCTACTTGAGACTAAACCAGTCGCGATAACCGTGCATGCTCGCAACAGAAAAGAACTGTCTGATTTTCCGGCACGATGGGAAATGGTTGCGCGGGCGGTGGAGATTCGCAACGAACTAAAGAGCGATACTTTAATTCTCGGTAATGGCGACGTTAGAGATATTGCCGATGCGAAAAGAAAAGTAGAAGAAACTGGCGCCGACGGGGTGATGCTTGGACGAGCGATTTTTGGCAACCCATTTCTTTTTGGTAGCGATGGGCGAGAAGTCTCACTAAAGGAAAGATTAGAAATTATGATTGAACACACGAAACTTTTTGAGGAATTATTTGTTGCTGGGACTCGTCACGTTAAAGACCGTCCCCGCGAAGCGGGTGCGGATAGCACTTTAGGACGAAAGTCTTTTAACGTGATGAAAAAGCACTACAAAGCGTATGTTCACGGATTTGATGGAGCAAAAGAGCTCCGAGTTGAGTTGATGGAAACAAAAACAGCCAAAGAAGTTGAGGAACTTGTGAAGAAGTTTCTAGGTGGTAGGGGGTGCGTAGAAACGTTGTAATAAATTTCTGAAGTACTAGAATTAAAGGAGCAGTACAAAACGTATAAAGGTTTCCCCATAGCAAGTTGACGGGGAGATTAAACCTGTATTAGCTCCTCGGCTCGGAAATGAAAAGAGTACTTTTTATTTCCCTCGCTCTATGTCGCTAATAAAAAGAAAGGAGAGACGTATGAGCACGTCACTTGATGTAAAGTTCTTTGCAAAACTCGAGTGTCGTTTAGTGAAACCAGCTTGCTGTGTGGCTGTCGCTACAGTCATCAAGTCACAGTATGGTATCCACGACGACGTGGATGTTGTCTTGTGTCGCTTCAGGCGGAGAGAAGTGGCCAAATCATCTTTTCAAGAAGTGTTTGAGGTAATCCGCTTTTTACCGGAGGATAAAGAGCTAGCTCTCAAATTTTTTCCGCACGGACCACCATTTTTGAATAGTGGTCCAGCATGGAGAGAAACAACCGGATGGCTTGCCCATGTAGTGAATTCGGACAGACCAATTCGAGAACTTGAATTTGTGCGGATTGAAGAGTATCCCCAAAGGACTCTACCACCGCATTTTAGGGCGAGAGTTTTCTATAGCGCCCCCGCCTTGCGTTGAGGCCCCAATTTTGTTTGTCGATCTAATCGGCTGACGGAGTTGGGGCTTTTGTTTACAGTTTTGATATCTTGTGGTAGCATTTTCCCGGGAATGTTCCCGTAAAACATAAGAAGGATAGTGATGCAAAATCGCACAATGGCAACAGCATCATCGACGGTTGTTTTCGACCTCGAGAAGAGGATCGAAGCGTACCTGAAGTCGCACGAGTGGCGTCGTTTGATTCACCCGCAGTTGGGTGATGATTTCCTCGTCACCCTCTGGAGCGAAGGAAATGTCCTCGGGGGACTCGGCAAGGACGGTTTCGTCGAAATCGAGCGCAACAAGATTCCCGGGAAGAAGACTATCACCCGGGCTATCGCGACCAAGAAGGCGGTGGAAAATTGCCTGAATGGAGACATTCGCGTCCGTATCCTCGAAACCCAAGACCTCGTCGAAGTGGTTCAAGGCTGGGCGTTGCTGTCGGTTCCTGATACGGCGAAGGCGAAGGTCATCAACCACCGCACCGCGGAAGGCAACAACAAGGCGAAGCAGTTGAAGTTGCGTTTCCAGGGCAAGTCCGGCATGGTGCCAGGGCACGCTTCGATGGAAATCACGGGCCAATCGGCAAGTTGATCGGCACCTGTAGACGGCCAATCGGCCTAGTTCAACGGCTTGCGCACAGAAACGTTTTTAGCTAGTATGTGCGCTCGCCGTTCAACCAGAAGAGGAGAAGTACCGATGCAACAAGAAGGTTCAGGTTCATCACGCAGTTTTGCAGCCCGACGCGCGAATTACTTTGCGGGACAGGGCACGCAAGCACAGCCGATGTCGGGTGGAGCAGGGGTTGTCGCAAATGATCCCAAGGCCACTTCCGGCGAAGAAGAAATCGTCGTCGACCCGAAAGAGTCGCCGGCAAAGCACCAAAAGCAGTAAGAGTCGGCCACGGCCGATTAACAGGTCCGCAAATCGTCAATCGACGAGGAGCGGGCCTTTTTCATTTGGCGACCTGAACTGATATAATCATTTTTACATATTTATCCCGTGAGATATCCAAACGTTATGTTACGGAGATATATGATAAATAATGAATAAGTTTAAAGATTTTACTTTTATCAAAATAAACATGGAAGCGTTGCACGCGAACGCTTCCTACCTGCCCGCCAAAGCCAGAGCAACGAAAGTGGTTATTTCAAAGGAAATGGAAAATTTATATTATAATTTATTTAATCCCGCACATTGCTTTAGGCGATGGCAGGCGGGTTTCTAACGGGATGGCGAAAAGTTCAAACGAAAATAAGGCGATGGAAAATGTTGCGTTCTATCGCAAGTATCGTCCGCAGAAATTCGCGGACGTTTTAGGGCAAGAGCACGTTGTTTCTGTTATCGAAAATTCGCTTTCGTCTGAAAGCATAGTTCACGCATATCTTTTTGCTGGTTCTCGCGGAACGGGCAAAACTTCAATCGCGCGTATTCTTGCTCGCGAACTCGGCACATCCGATAATGACCTATACGAAATAGACGCCGCATCAAATCGTGGAATCGACGATGTTCGCGCGCTGAAAGAATCTGTGCAGTCTCTACCTTTTGATTCAAAGTACAAAGTTTATATTATCGACGAGGTTCATATGCTCACCAAAGAAGCCTTTAATGCACTTTTGAAAACTCTTGAAGAGCCACCTAAATATGTAATTTTTATTCTAGCGACAACAGAGCTTGAGAAATTGCCAGAGACAGTTGTGTCGCGTTGTCAGGTTTTCCAATTCAAAAAACCATCGCTTGAAACATTGCGCGGAGTGATAGAAAAAATTGTTAAATCTGAAGGATACAAAATAGAGAAATCAGCGGGGGAGCTTATCGCGCTTTTGGGAGAAGGTTCGTTCCGTGACACGCAGGGGATTTTGCAAAAAGTGATCGGACTTTCAAAAGGGAAGGAAATTACTCGCACGGAGGTAGAGAACATCACCGGTGCGCCAGCGACAGAACTTGTGCGTGATTTTATTTTGGCGATTGCAACGCACGATTTGGAACGCGGGCTTTCTGCTGTGGGGAATACAGGAAAGGAAAATCGCGACATGAAGGTCTACGCCAAACTTGTCCTGCGACAATTGCGCGCAGGGCTACTTTTGAAATATGCGCCAGCGGGAGCGGGGAGTTTGCTAGATGATTTTGACGAGGACGAAAAGAAGTTTTTGAGCACACTCATCAAAGAAAAAGGGAAGAATATCACCTCGGCGGTTTTGATAGAACTTCTCACCGCATATCAGCTTCTCGACTATTCTTATATCCCAGAACTTCCTTTAGAACTTGCTCTGATTAAGATTGTCGGGCAAAATGACGCAAGTTAGTTTATATTGCCGGTTCGTCTAATGGTAGGACACCGCCCTTTGAAGGCGGGTATTGGGGTTCGAGTCCCTGACCGGCAGTTATGAATGATTTTATTAAATCATCTGTTGATTGGTTTAAAGAGAAAACTAATAGTTCTTTGTATTTTACTTACTTTATTTTTGTTATTTTTTGGAATTGGAAAACTTTTTACACCCTATTTTTTGAGGACGCTTCTCTTTTTGAATCACCAAGAATTGAGTACATAATAGCTAATTTTGGGGTGCATTTTTATGCCACCAATGGCGGTATTTTGTATACAGTTCTAGAATTTTTTACAAATATTATCTGGCACGCCGGAGTACCAATATTGCTTACTTTTTTGGCGGTAAAATATTTACCTAGATTTAATGCTTGGGCACATAAAATTGAAGTAAAAAACTATTTTGACAGGAAACGTGTTTACGATACCGAGAAAGATATATACCAAAAAGATCTCACCTCTTTTTTAGAGACAGAAGCAGAGGAAAAGAAAAAACAAAAGACAGCAAAAGATTCCATTCAGGTATCTCAGACTCAAGAAGAAAAATGGGATTTTGAATTTTTTAGAATTAACGATGAAGATATTCGCGCTATTAAAGTTGGAATTAGCGCTATCTATGAAAAATCAGGACGTTTTTTGACTAATCCGATGAATGCTTCAGATTTAAGGTTCAAGTACATTCCTCATGATTTGTACGCTAGGTTAGACTCTATGAATCTCATAAAAAAAGATGACAGTGATTCAAGTAGAATAGAATTTACTGAAAAAGGAAAGTATTTTGTTCGGAAGCTACAAGAACAAAAGAGAATTTAATTTATTGGGAAATGGTTTTGTGTAAAGATGGTTAGTTTTACAAAAAACACCCCTTAGGTTGGGTGGTATTTTCGTTGTAGTAAAATACACTAAGACTTGCTATGCTCTATTTATGAAAATGATGCCAAAATTCTACGAAATAATGTTTCCAATTTTGGACTGGGTTAAGGATGGCTCAGAATACAATGTAAAAGAAATTTCAGATAAAATTCGTGATAAATATTTTGAATTATCTGAGGATCAAAAAAACGAAATTGTTTCCAATGGATATACAAGATTTCACGATAGACTAATGTGGGCAAGAACTTATTTAAGTAAAGCTGGTCTAGTTTTGAATACAAGAAGGGGTTTTATAAAAATTAGCGATGATGGTATTAAATTATTACAATCAAAATTAAAGGAAAGGGAAGTCACCTTAGAAGATCTAGCAAAGTACGATGACTTTTTGGGTTTTAAAAATAATAGAAAAGAGGATGATGGAATTTTAAAAATCACAGAAATATCCTCTGATACCCCACAGGACAAAATAGATCAAGGGTTTAATGAAATTGAAAAATCACTTAAAGACGAACTTTTAAAAAAATTAAAGGAGTCTAATCCGTACTATTTTGAAAAAATTATTTTAATACTATTTAAGAAAATGGGTTACGGAGATTTTGAAGAAACTCCTAAAAGTGGTGATGGTGGTATTGATGGAATAATTAGTCAGGATAAGCTTGGTTTAGATAGAATTTATACTCAAGCAAAAAGATACACACAAAATAATGTTGGCGAGAAAGAAATTAGAAATTTTATTGGTGCTATGAGTGGAGATGTAAGTAAGGGAATCTTCGTGACAACATCAAGCTTTGATCAATCCGCTATAAAAAAAGCCCACGATGACCATAATCATAAAATTATACTAATTAATGGTATAAAATTAGTAGATTTGATGATTAATTACGATATTGGAGTGCAAACAAAGACTATATATAAAATAAAAGAAATTGATGAGGACTTCTTTGTTGAATAAACACATGGACAACAAACTTACCAAAAGACAAGCAATTGATTTTCTAGAGATACCTGAAAAGGACTTCAAGAATTATTTTGAGTTTAGTAAAGAAATCCAAGGTGAAAAAATCGGAAGCCGTTGGTATTTTGATAAAATAAAACTTTCTGAATGGAAAAAATTAAAAGAAGAAAGGACTGTTCGCCTCACAATGGCAGAATATGAGACTTGTTTTGAATTTGCGATAAAGATGGTATACGGCGGACTTTCGTTAAACGGTATTAGGGGACAAAGAACAGAAGTTCAAGCGGCTGACGATGTTATCCTAGGAATACTCGCAGAGCACGCAATTAAAAATCTACTAGAGAAAAGATTTAAAACTAAAATTAAATTAGACGAAGAAGTTCACCCGGAACACATTACCCCACAAGATTTTGACCAAATAGAAAAGAAGGGGAAATTCAGAACTCCAAAACTGGGTGTTGGAATAAAGGCAAGTAAGATGAAAAATGCTTATTTAGTTTTAGGTGCAAATGAAGTTGAATTTCCCGAACGAAGAAGTGATGTGTATGTATTTGCTAGGGTTGGACTGCCTAGCGACCATTTATTTAGAATTTTAAGAGACCATTCTTTCTTTGGAAAAGTTAGAAAATTTTTTGAAACTAACGATAGGTTTAAGAAAATAGAAAAACTGGGAAATATACCAATATGGATTTGTGGGTTTGCTTATGTTGGTGAATTAGATAAAGTAACTGCAATTCCTGGACAGGAATTTAGTAATGGACACAGGTATGTAAAATCCGTCGGAAAATTGCATAATTCTGATAAAGATTGGATGGACTTAATAAGTAAACTTTAATTTTATTCCATCGCTTTCATTATTTGTTTTGCCACTGCTTCTACTACTGGAACACTGACAGAATTTCCAGCTTGTTTATAAAGAGATGAATCAGAAATTTTTGGTAAAACATAATCTTTTGGAAAACCCTGTATCCTGAAACACTCCAACGGAGTTAATTTTCTTATTCCTTTCTTATTTTTAATAATAGGCACATTGTGTCCACCCGTGCCCATATTTGCAGTTAGTGTTGGACAAACATTACTTTTATTTTCTCGAACATATTGCCTTCGCCATTGGTAAACTTTTCCTTCTTCTTTTACGGAACTCTTAAGCTTTTCAAATAAGGGTTTACCATTGTAGTAGTATTTTTCAGGAACATTTTTTTCTAGTAAATCAGTGATTTTTGTATTTAGTTTAACTGGACTAGGAAATTCAAATCTATCCGAATACGACTTATTTCTAAACCCTACAATATAAATTCTTTCTCGATTTTGCGGAATGTTCCCATAATCCATTGTATTTAAAACTTTAATTTTTAGATGATAACCAAGATTTTTTAATGTTTCTTCAATAATTTTGAAAGTTTTACCACCGTCGTGGCTTTTTAGATTTTTTACATTTTCTAAAAGAAAACCCTCTGGCTTTCTTGCTTCTAAAATACGGGCAATATCAAAAAACAAGTTTCCTCTGCCTTTTTCGTCGTTAAATCCTTGTCTATATCCTGCAATAGAAAACGCCTGACAAGGAAACCCTCCTAAAAGAAAATCAAACTTTGGCAAATCGTCAATTTCAATTTTTCTAATATCTTCAACTATGAGTTTTGAATCTTTAAAATTTAGATCGTAAGTATTTTTACATTGTGCGTCAAAATCATTCGCAAAAACAGTTTTGAATCCCGCATTTTCAAAACCAATACGAATACCTCCTACACCAGCAAAAAGATCAATTGTTTTAAATCCGTGCTTTGTTTTATTTTGCCTTACCTTTCTTGGTTCATTGTTCGGATTACTAATGACCTGAATAACAACACCTCGAACTTCGACATCAGTTCTAAATAAAGGCTTCATGTTTGGATTTCTAGGTTCAAGTCTGTATCTAGTTTTTTCTGTGTAGAGCCTTTTCAATGTTGCTTCGTTATCATCAATTATTGCTACAACGGTTTGTCCATTTTCTGCTGAAGTTTGATGCTTTATAACGACAACATCACCGTCAAAAATTCCGTCATTAACCATAGAGTCTCCAATAACACGAAGTGCATAATAACCCTCTGCCGTTCTAATTTGAGGATTTATTACAAATACAAAGCCATCTCTTTCTTCAATGGCGGGAAGTGGATAACCGGCTTTAATGCTTCCAAGTATTGGAATTTGAATTACTGGCCTAATTTCTTTTTTTGGGGTCAGACTTCTGGCTGAGTTTTCAGACTGAGAAAGATACCCCTTGTTTTTTAGGGAATTAATATGTTCGTGAATAGTGGAAACTGCTTTGAGTTTTAGTTTCTTTCGTATTTCTTCGATAGTCGGGGATATCCCATTTTCAGCAAGATAGGTATTTATGAAGTCAAAGACTTGCTTCTGCTTCTTTGTGAGATTTGGCATATTGTTTTTAAGAGCTTTTTATGCTACAATTCCAGTATAACCGAACAAAAGCCGAAAGACAAAGCGAGGTTATCCACACGTGAAATTTTCGAAATATTTTAAGTTAAATAAGGACCAGACTGAATTAGATTTTGTCGATGTAAGTCTTGAAAGAGACACTCCTTTATTCATTGATCCGTACGCACTTAGCAGGCGCACTGATATTTTTTCAATAGAATGTCATTCCCATGTTGTAGATTTTTTTGAGAATGTTATGAAGGCCATCACAAATAATGAGCATTCTAAAGCGAAGGCTTTACTTAATAATTTACACGAACCAAATGAAACCCGACTAGGTTTGTCATCTAAAAAACCAAAGGGTCGTGGAATGGCTGGTGAACAATCAACAGATTTATATAAAAGATTATCAGAAAGCCGAGCAGCAAAGACAGGATTTTTAAAAGATTTAGAAGATTGTCAATTGATAATTCCGGGAATAAACAGGGATAAAATTTCTGATGTTACTACAAATATTCTAAAACAACAATTAGCTTTATACACAAAAGCACAGTGTGATTTTTATGGTATACCAACAAGTCGAGTCGTTTTGGAGCCTTTTTGGAATCAATATGCCGGAAAATGGGAAAATGGTTACTTTGAATTACCAATACATAAAGGTAAGAAAATCCTACTCGTTCCAAAAGCGTTTGTAAGGTATACATTGGCTTATGACTATCAGGATTATTATAATCACTTCGTCTTAAATTTTTTGAAAGAAGATGAAATACACGCAGGAAGCTCTTTGGTAAAGACATTAAAAGATGGAAGGAAAAGAGTTACTAAAAAGGATCTAAAGAAAAAGTATCCTTTAACAAAAGAATTTCTTTATATCTTTTCTAGAGATAATCCCTCAGTCCTAGAATCTTATAAACAAACAAAAGGAATAAATATAGCGCCATTGTCTTCGGAAGAGATTGAGAAAAGAAATCCAGAATCATATCAATTAAATAACCTTGAGCATTATAAAAATTTACTAATAGATATTCCTGTCGGGAATGATAATGCCTCAAGATATCATAATGAGGTAAGGGGTATACTAACAGCAATTTTTTATCCAAGCCTAATTTATCCAAATAACGAAGAGGGCATCCATGAAGGCAGAAAAAGGATAGATATAGTATTTAGTAATGCTGACAGCAAAGGATTTTTCTTTCGACTAAGTAATCAAATACCTTGCCCTTTTATAATTTTTGAGTGTAAAAATTATAAAGCTGATCCAAAAAATCCTGAACTTGATCAGATAAGTGGAAGATTTTCTCCAAGTCGCGGACAGTTTGGAATAATAGCTTGTAGAAAGATCGAAAATAAAGAACTTTTTTATAAACGATGTAAAGATACGGCGCAAGATCAAAGGGGTTATGTTGTTGCATTGGATGACGAGGATATCTTGCAACTTCTAGAGTGGAGGATAAATGAACAAGGACATAAAATTGATGCATTTCTAGACTCTTTATACAGAAAATTAGTTATGTAGGGAGCCCCGCTTGCATCCTTCTCGTCTTTGAGAGTTAGGTTTTGTATAAACGCGAACGGGGTTGGGCAAATGATATAATAAGAAAATGGAAAAAGATACCATATACAAACTTAACCGTTTTTTGTTCTTGAATACGAACCATTAGAAGGTTTATTAAAATATGTTACTTAATATGTCTTTAAAATTATCAAAAACCAACTTTCTAATTTGTCTTGATTGCGCTAAAAACGCATGGCTTAAGATTCACAAACCAGATATATACAAGAAAAAATCTCTTTCTTCTTTTGAGTTAAATATCATTGATACTGGTAATCAAATTGACGAGCTTGCTCGTGATCTTTTTCCAAATGGAACACTCGTTGAATCTCGCGAGGATACGGAACTTACAAAAAAACTCATGGCTGAAAAAACCCCTGTAATTTATCAGCCTGTATTTGCTACAGAAAAATTTATTATCGCCTCCGATATTTTTGTTTGGAATGCGGATACAAATCTATATGATCTGTACGAAGTTAAATCATCAACTGCTTCAGAAGAAGAGGGTGGAAGAAAAACTGAAGATTATTTAATAGATATGGCTTTTCAGAAAAATATTCTAAATGATTTGGGTATTCAGATTGGTACCCTTAATTTGATTCGACTTAATAAAAAGTATGTTCGAATAGGAAATATTGAGCTAAAAGAACTATTTTTTATTGAAAATTTTACTGAGCAAGTAAACGAAAAGCTCGAAGAAATAAAACAAAAAATGGACGGTGCTTACGAGCTACTGACTAAAGAAGAAGAACCGCGAGGGCATTGCGATTGTATTTTGAAAGGCAAGAATTCTCATTGCACTACTTCGTGGTATTCAAACTCTGATCTTCCAGAGTATTCTGTTCATTCAATCGCTCGAATTCATAAGAAAAAACTAACGGAGTTGGTTGATAGTAATATATTTAGTATTCATGATGTTCCAGACGATTTTGAATTATCGGATAACCAGCGAAGGCAAGTAAATACCGCACAATCTGGTAAGGAGTATGTTGATAAGAATGGAATCTCAGAGTTTTTGGAGACTATGAAATATCCTCTTTCTTTTCTTGATTACGAAACATATCCTTCTGCAATCCCAAAATATAGTGGATACAGACCATACCAACAAATTCCTTTTCAGTTCTCACTTCATGTTATTGAATCACCAACCAGTGAATCTATTCATTATGATTTTATATATACAGCCCAAGACTGTCCCGACGATAATTTTGCTACAGCGCTAAAAAAGCATCTTCCAAAAACAGGGAGCGTTGTTGTGTGGAGTCAAAGATTTGAAAAAGGTATCAATGAACAAGTTGGTGAACGTTTACCTGATTATAAAAATTTTATGCAAGAGGTGAATAATCGTGTAGTTGACTTGATGATTCCTTTTTTTGGCAAGACAACAATGTACGATCATCCGAAGTTCAAAGGTAGTGCTTCAATAAAATATGTTTTGCCTGCTCTTGTTCCTAAACTGTCTTATAAAGACATGCATATTCAAGAGGGAGGTACGGCAGCTGATACATGGAATCGTATTGTGTCTGGAGAATATTCTGAAAATGATAAAAATATGAAAATACAAGCACTCAAGGATTATTGTCATCTCGATACTTTGGCGATGGTTGAAATTTGGAGAGTCTTAAAATCAGTTTAGAAAAAGGGGCAAATGATATTTTTAAAATGGTAGAATTTACGAGACCGAAGCATCCACTAATTCACATGTCACTAAAAAAATGAAAGATTCCGACGATTCAAATTTCAAGCCGGACTTAACTCCGAAGGAAATGCTTGAACTCGGTGTATTTGGCGGATTATATTTTTCTGATAAACCTAAAGAGTTTCCGAAGAGTTGGTTTATAAAAGCAAAGTTGTCACCTGATGGAAAACGCCACAAAGAACTCAACTTTTTTGTGGTAAATGCGAGCCAACCGCTTTCTGTGTGGAAAACTAAAGGGTGGATTAACCCACAAGATCCGCGTGGGTGGTTTCAGTGGTATTGCCGATACTACATGGGACGTAGAACTATTGATGATGAGCGACAAATAAAAAGGTGGAAAGCCATGCGAAGGCACATTGCGCAAATTAAAAATAATTGCCGAACTGGAGACATTTTTTGTCGTTCACGCCAGAGACAAGCATTATTGCATTGGGCTTACGACTCACGGAAAATGTAACGAAGATTCTTTCGAGATAGATTTTTTGCACGCGCCAAAATGATATAATACGAAAATGGAAAAGATACCATACACAAATTTAGCCATCTTTGTTCTTTTCTTTGGCGTTGCTCTTCTGGAAGCAATTCAAAGAAATAACTGGATTGAAGCAGGACTTTTTCTCGCCCTAGGTCTTTTGTTCCTCCGCGCAGATTTTTTAAAGAAATAATGAATATGAAAAATTTTTATACCATTGCCCCAATTTTAATCGCTTTGTCTGTCGGGATTTATTTCTCGCTTACAGTTGATGAAAAGAAAGTGACAAACAACAACACGTATCCGAATTATTCAAACGAAGTGCTCGGTATCGAATTTGCGTACCGTGCAGGACCAGATGGATATGTAATACAAGAATACGCTTCCTCACGGCCGACGGAAGATTTGCTAAGCACGATTGTACTCATGCGCACCGAAGACGCTGAGAGACCAATGCCTGTCGGGGGTGAAGGCCCAGCAACCATCACTATTCAAGTGCTCAAGAACTTAAAGAAACAACAATCAGAGGCGTGGGCAAATACGAACAACATATACAGCAATATCAATCTTAAAACAGGCGAGGTGAGTGAGTATGTTCTCGGCGGAGCAAACGCAATTAGATATTCCGCTACTGGTCTTTATGAATCAGACAACGTGGTTGTTGCTCACGGCGAGAACGTATATGTGCTCAGCGGAAACTATATGGACGCTGAATCAGATTTGCGAAAAGATTTCACTCCACTTCTTGAATCAGTCAGATTCATCCCCCAACCAGGACAAAATTAAAATAGATATAACACTCGCGCCGAACTAGCCGTTATAAAGAGACGAGAGAGGTTTGAGGCGCCGTTAATATTTTAATCGCAACTTTGATATAATCTTTTTATGAAAAATCCATTCCTATACGCATTCTCCGCCGCACTATATATTGTTTCCATTGTTTCCCTTATTTACGTTGCGTCTCGCACTCTACAAAACGTGCCTGAAACTATAATTATTCCAATGACTATGCTGAGTATTTTTGTTTTGTCGGCTGCGGTTATGGGATTTTTGTTTTTGTCCGAACCGTTATCTCTACTAATTGAAGGCAAAAAGAGAGAAGCTATTATCTACTTTGCTAAGATTGTCGGATTTTTTGCTTGTTTCGTGATTATTTTTGCAACGATTCTTATCACCGGCCAAACTTTTCTCCCGTCATTTTAGCTTCATATAAATCAACTTATTTTCGTGCGATATTTTCTTAAAAATTTTAGGAAGGTTTACAATGCGGACAATCCATTCGGAGCTTTTCCTCTGTGGGAATTTTATCTAAAAACAGGCACGCACGTTGGCACAGATTTTAAAATTGCAGTTGGTACGCCAATATTTGCTCCGGCGAACGGTGAGATGTTTAAAGTTTGGTTTGATAAATATAAAGGAAATGTTGGGGTTTATATATTTGATTATCGAAAAACTACTTGGGGCCTTGAGCTGTGTCATCTAAAAGAATTGCCCGCTGTGGGAAAATTCAAAGAAGGAGAGATAATTGCTTATTCCGGCAACACCGGCGCATCCACAACCGGCGCTCATCTTCATGCGGTGCTTCATCGTGGTGCCGAGGTCGCAGAGAATTATCAAGAATTACAAAGTCGGGAAGATTTTCTGCGACTAGAAAAAGAGGGAGCAATTGTTGATTGTTTTCAGTGGTTTTGCTCAAAAATGAAAAGAAAAACAAAACGAGAGAAGAAAAGCAAAGCTCTTTGAACCCAGTAAAAAAGGTGCTACAATCGGACGACTATGCCACAAGTAAAAGGATTTCATATAAATAGGGGAAAGTCTCGCTCTAAAAAGACAAAGAAGCGCCTTGCTATAAAGAAGGAAATGCTCGCAAGTCGCAAAACGAAAAAGAAGTAGTTTTTGTTTTAGAAGCCAATACTCGACTCGTCAAAAAGCTCATTTCAATCGGAATGAGCTTTTTGAGCGTTGGTGCAGAGGGAGTCTTTGTCTAAATGAAAGAAAATTGTATGTCGCGTTGTACTAACAATAGAGATATCGCGAATCTCTACTTAATAAAAAATAATAAAAATAACATGGAAAAAAGAACATTAAAATTAGGCGCATTGGCACTCTTGCTTGGGGCTACGGGGGCACTTACTGGTACAGCTTTTGCATACCAAGGAGATCCGTCAGTTAGAGGCCCAAATTATTCAGCGGAACGTCACGCTTCAATGGAGAAGGCGTTTGAGAGCAAAGATTATACGGCTTGGAAAAATCTTATGCCGGGAAGAGGTAGGGTAATGCAAGTTGTTAACAAGGACAACTTTGCAAAATTTGCCGAAGCGCACGAATTGGCAGAACAAGGTAAATTTACTGAAGCACAGAAGATTCGACAAGAGATGGGACTAGGACTCCATGATGGTTTGGGGAAGAAAGTTGGCGGAATGGGGAGGGGGATGATGGGCAGATAAACGGTAATGTTTTAACACAGCACACTCCAGCCACAAAACTGGA
>ORJL010466924.1_pt1 | contig 23918 bp, 19 predicted proteins | sample 1779941 | NCBI WGS metagenome assembly ORJL01 (sample SAMEA104232317, study PRJEB22302) | groundwater metagenome | biome: forest; feature: aquifer; material: groundwater | place: USA | collected 2011-08-07 | depth 5.8 m
CCCCTTCATTTCCTATGGAACTAGGAGTAGAAATAGTATTAAAATTGGTTTCTTTAGGTTTATTTTGACCTATTTTGTCTATTTTTTGTAAAACAAGTTCAATTTGTTCTTGTTGTAACCTTAATATCTCTTTAATATCTTTTATTTGATTTTCTAGGTTATTTATATCTTCTTTTACTTTTAGAAAGGAATTTTTTACTTTTTCTTCGAAATTTAGCTCTGGCATTTTTATTACACAAACTCAAATAAATATATAAAACTATTTATGTGCACAGGTGCTTGCACAGCATGTGCACAGGTGTTTAGAAGTATATATCTTAACTAATTTGTCGACGGTAAAACATCTTTAAAGAATTTATCAAACAAATTTAAAAATAATTGCTCATCTAATTTAATTCCAGCACTTAGTAATGCATTTGCTAGGTATTTTCCGCATTCTTTTTCATTTAAATTTGGAAATTTGAAGTTTAAAAGTGAATTAATTGTATATTCGCATAGAAATCCTTCATTAATCTCTAGTACTGTTGATTTATTTTTATTGCTTCTTATTTTAAATTTATCAAGGTCTGCAGTTATTTCTGAATTTAAGGAGTATGCATTATTTTTAATTCTCTTAAATCCATGATTAAGAAGTTCAAATTCGATTAATTTTAGGACAATCTCTTTTTTAGATGTCTCATTAATAAATAAAGCCGCTTCTTTGCCAAGAAAGCTGATTAAATCAAGCCCCATATTATTTAACCTAAATACCCTTCCTAGATACTTAAGATTTCTTTGTTTTACCTTTTTGACCTTATACATCCTTCTTGTCTTTACTAAATAAGCATATTTCAAAAAACCCTGTTTAGACTGCCGCTTTTTTACTCTTATGTATGACATGATATGGGCACTACAAACTATGATATAAATATTGTGTTTTAAAGGTTATAGCATACAATTTTTATATATAAAAATTAGATTTTTCTTCAAAATTAGTATCTTCAAAAAAATTTACTAGTATCTACAAAAATAGTTATTAACTTCAAAGTTGTATCGCAATGGAAAATATAAATAAAAAATTGTATTAAAAAATTTCTATTATAAAGTTTAATAGTGTTTATAAATACGAGAATTTATTAAATTATAAAAGATGAAAGAAGAGCTAAAAATTTTAAGAATTATGAAAGAAATGAAATGTGGCTGGGAAGAAGCTGTTAAGAAATCTAAAGAAAGAAAAACTTTAACTGAATATTTCTGAAATTTTGTTCTATTTAAATGCATTATTGGTTGAGATCTTAATTTTCTTTGTGCTCTTTATATTATCTAAGATTTTCTCTATAATGCTAGATTTAGTAATCCCTCTTTTTCTAGCTTCGACAATATAGTGGCATCTTACTTTTATGTAGTTTTCTGTAAATTCCACCCTTGTAATCGGTTTATCTAATATATCTTTTCCAAGTATGGTGAACTTTTGCTTGTGTTGTCTCCAGTGCTCAGCGTTGTCTTTCATTATTTTTCCAACTACTTCGATGGCTGAGTCTTCCATTAGCTTAGATGCTTCTCTCCAATCAGAATCATAGGTAATATTCATCTCAATTACATCCCAGATAGATGAGGAACCTCTTGTATAGTTGATGACTGGCTGGGTTAAGACATTTTCGTTTGGAATGGTGATTGAACGGCCTGCTGGCTCGTCTCCTGAAAAAGAAAATTCGCTTAAGGATGTATACATTATGTTCATATCGTAGACATCGCCTTTAACAGAGCCTATCATTACTCTATCACCTATCCAGTAAGGTCTTTTTGTTAGTATTGTAAGCCAACCTACAAAATTAAGGATTGGTTTTTGCAAGGCAAATGTAATTCCAAACCCTATAAGACCTAATGAAGCAATTAGGGTAGCAAAGTTTTTGAATACTATAGAAAGCGATACCAAAATTGCTATAAACCAAACAAAAAATCGGTATGGATGCCCGAATAAAAGTATGTCCTGCTTTCTGCCCTTCTTCTCTAAAGCTGACTCTATCTTTGAAAGTGTGAGTTTGATGAAAAGCTTAGTTAGTAAAAATATTATTATTACTATTATTACTTTAGGCAGAACATCAAAGAATCTTACTTTATAATCTTTGTAAGTCTCTGAAAATGTAGATTGAATTATTGGTATTGTATGAATTAAGTATACTAAAATCAATACCATGCTTATTAATATTAAAAACGGATTCATAATTTTTTTAAATATATCAAATAATGCCATAAATTTAAGGAACTATAATTTTATTTAAATAACTTTGGGTTATTTTAAAATTTCACCTGTTTTTCTGCTCCAAAGCAATAAGTCAAGCTCGTCTAGATTTATTTTTAATGACTTTGAAAAATCGATCATCTTTGATTCAAATTCTAGGTATTGTTTTTTGTTTTTTGGAGTTTTAGGGGTATCTATAACACCGAATTCGTATAGTGTGTTTATTATATGCTTGTCAAGAATGCAATACCCTTTTAGGCCAATATTCCTCAAAAAATGGGATGTTTCCTTATAGCCGAATCCTTTTACGTTTTGGGCTAGATAATCTCTTAGGGAATCTTTGTCATTAAAAGACATTATCTTTTCCTTTATATTAAAGTTAATCGTATTTTTTAGAAATTCTCTTGTATTAAAAATATATTCTGCCCTCTTATTTGGAAAACGATAGTTTGAGGCTTTTAATTTTTGGGTGATTTCTTCTCTAGAACCAGATAATAAAACTGGCCTAATTGATTCTATTGCCTTTAAACCAGATTTCGCTGAAGAATTAGCAGTAAGTATACAAAAACAAAGCTCTTCAAAGATCTTCTCATTTGAGTGATTAAGAATTTGTGAGAATTCATTTAGTCTAGCCTGTATTCTGGGCTTTCTAATATTATATAAACTAATTAGCTCATTTGTATCTGGCATAAATTTTAAATACTTAAAAAAAGGTTTATAATATTAACGATTATTCTTGATTTATGATAAGCCTAATAAACAAGCCTTATGAAGAAAGCGAGATAAAGACTGTTCTTAACCCAATATTAAAGGAATGGTTTTTTAGCAGTTTTAAAGAGTTCTCAATACCTCAACTTTATGGGGTGATGGAGATACATAAACGAAACAACATATTAGTAAGCGCTCCTACTGGCGGAACTAAAACTTTAACAGCATTCTTAAGCATCATAAATGAACTTTTGACTTTAAGCGAAAATGAGCAGCTTGAAGACCGGATTTATTGCATTTATATAAGTCCGTTAAAGGCTTTGTCTAGGGATATAGAAAAAAATCTTCAAGAACCATTAGATGAAATAATGGGAATAGCTGAAAAACAGAATAAAAAAATCAACATAAGGGTAGGCCTTAGAACTGGTGATACAAGTTCTAGTGATAAAAATACTATGTTGAGAAAAAGCCCGCATATTCTTATAACCACTCCAGAATCTTTGGCTATAGCCTTAACTTCAATAAGATTTAGGGAGTTGATGAGGGGTGTTCAATGGGTGATTATTGATGAGATACATGCCTTGGCTGATAATAAAAGGGGTGTTTATCTGAGCCTAAGCCTAGAAAGACTGGAAGAACTTAGTCCAAAATATACCAGAATTGGATTAAGTGCCACAATAGCTCCTTTAGAAGAAATAGCTAAGTTCTTGGTTGGTTATGAGAAAGGAAAAGAAAGGAGCTGTAAGATAGCTAATGTTCAATTCATAAAACAAATGGATTTAAGAGTATTAAGTCCTGTTCCTGATTTAATCAATACAAGTCATAAGGAAATTCATCATGAAATGTATTCTCTAATAGACCGGTTGGTTCAGGATCATAAAACTACTTTAATTTTTACGAACACCAGGAGTGCGACTGAAAGGGTAGTTCATCATTTGAAAGAAAAATTTCCTAAAAAATACAGTGAGAATATAGGTGCTCATCATGGGAGCCTGAGCAAAGGATTGAGGCATAATATTGAAGACAGATTAAGGAAAGGTGAGTTAAAGGTTATTGTTTGTAGCACTAGCCTGGAGCTGGGTATTGATATTGGGTATATAGACCTTGTAATTTTATTAGGGAGTCCTAAATCAGTTGCTAGGGCCCTTCAAAGGATAGGCAGGGCTGGTCATAAACTTCATGATATAAGCAAAGGCAGGATTATTGTTTTGAGCAGAGATGATTTAATTGAGAATGCTGTTTTATTGAAGAGTGCGATAGAAAAAAAGATTGATAAAATAGATATTCCTAAAAATTGTTTAGATGTATTGGCTCAGCAGATCAATGGAATTGCGATTAGCGACAGAATAAACATTGATGATTTGTTTGATTTAGTTAGAAGAAGCTATTGTTATATGGATTTGGATAGAAAGGACTTCAATGATGTTATAGATTACTTATCTGGCAAACATGTAAGTTTAGAAGACAGGCATATTTATGCTAAAATCTGGCATGATGAAGAGAATGGAATGGTTGGAAAAAGAGGTAAGCTTGGTAGAGTCATTTATATGACTAATGTTGGAACTATACCTGATGAGAGTTTTATTAAAGTTAAAATAGGGGAAGAAATAATTGGGAGTATAGATGAGGGCTTTCTTGAAAGATTAAAGAGGGGAGATGTTTTTGTCTTAGGAGGACAGACTTACGAATTTCTGTTTGCGAGAGGACAGACTGCACAGGTAAAAACTAGCGTAAATAGGCCACCAACGGTTCCTAGTTGGTTTTCTGATATGCTGCCATTGAGTTTTGACCTTGCTTTAGAAATCCAGAGGTTTAGAAGGTTGATGGAAGAGCGTTTTAGTAACAATAGAAATAAAGAAGAAATTCTAAAGTTTATTGATGAATACTTGTATGTAGACACAAATGGGGCAAATGCAATCTATGAATATTTCAGGGAGCAATATTTATACCTAAAAGAAATCCCAAATGATAAAAAATTGATAATTGAGATTTATAATGATGAGAAAAATGGTACATTCTTTATATTCCACGCATTATATGGGAGAAGAGTAAATGATGTCTTAAGTAGAGTGATTGCTTATGCCATTTCCAGGATGCAGCATAGGGATGTTGAAATAAGCATTAATGACAATGGTTTTTATATTAAAGGGCATGGGAATGTCCAGGTGCTTAGAGCTTTTAAGCTGATAAAAAGCAAAGAGTTGGGGGAAATTGCTAAGCTTGCGATAGATAAGACCGAGGTTCTGAAAAGAAGGTTTAGGCATTGTGCAACAAGGTCTTTTATGATATTAAGAACCTACAAAGGAAAGACAAAAAGGGTTGGAAGGCAGCAAGTTTCTAGTATGATCTTACTGAATGCAGTTAGGGCCTTAAATGAAAATTTCTGCATTTTAAAGGAAGCAAGAAGAGAGGTTTTAGAAGACTTGATGGATGTTGATAATGCTGTAAAAGTTATTGAAGATGTTGAAAAGGGCTCTATAAAGGTAAAAGAAATTAACACAAGTATTCCAAGTCCTTTTGCTTTTAATATTGTGCTGCAAGGCCAAGTTGATATAATGAAGATTGAGGACAGAGTAGAATTTTTGAGGAGAATGCATCAAAAAATAATCAGCAAGATTGGGATTTAGTTTTGCAAGGAAAAGTATTTAAACATGTTTGCATTTTAATAATTATGGCGATGTTTTTATGCAAGGGTTGTGGATACAAGTTTAGGCCGCGTGGTAGGAAAAATGCTATGCCTTCAATGTGCCCAGCTTGCGGCAGAACCGGAAGCGTAGTAGAAACAGTGAGCTTAATCAACCAGTTCTTAAACGATGCCGATAAAGAACAATAATACCAAACTTTTTATTCTTTTTGAACTAGATTAAGCTATGGAAATCTATAAGGGAATTGAGATAGTTGATCTTGGAATTTATATAAAGAAAAATAAAGTCTTGGTAATTTCTGACTTGCAGATTGGGTATGAGGATAGTTTAGGCAAAGAGGGTATTTTTGTGCCGAAGTTCCAATATGAGCTTTTGAAAAAAAGATTAAACAAGATATTTGAAAGAGTAAAACCAAATTTAACAATTATCAATGGTGATTTAAAGCATGAATTCGGAACAATTAATGATCAAGAATGGAGGGAAACTTTAGCTATAATAGATCTAATTTACACCCATTGCAATAAAATTATTCTGATAAAGGGTAATCATGATTTAATTTTGGAGCCTATTGCAAAAAAAAGAAATATAGAATTAGTTGATTATTATAAGATGGACGATATTTTAATTTTACACGGCCATAAAGTAATCTTGGAAGCATTAGGATCAAAAGTAATAATAATAGGGCATGAACATCCTGCAGTTTCATTAAAGGATGGTATTAAAATAGAAAAATATAAATGCTATTTAAAAGGAAAATATGGGAAAAGTAATATTATAGTAATGCCCAGTCTAAATCTATTAAATGAGGGTAGTGATGTCTTGAGGGGGGAGGTCCTAAGTCCGTTTTTAAGGAAAAATTTGGGGGATTTTGAGGTCTACATTGTAGAAGATAGAGTATATAAATTTGGAAAAATAAAAAATTTAAAATGAAATTTTTGGAAAGGATATTTGGTAGGAAAAATATAGAACCAGAGATAAAAGAGATAAGACTAAATAAATTAGAGGAATGGTTAAAATCAAATTTTAGCAATTATGAAGAAATTGATAGGTATATTGCAGATATAAAAAAGGAGATAGGTGAAACAAGAACCAATATGGCCATACTAGAAAAAGTAAAATTTGATCCTGATACTGATCCAAGAATAAAAACTAGAGTAATTGACAATATAAATGCCTACAGCAAACAGGTAAATTCCTTTTTGACAAGAATCGAATCTAGTCTATTGGGAGCTGATAATAGCCTTAACGATTTTTACACGGTTTTTTATGTAGAAGTTGATAGGTTAAATAAAGGAGCTAGTAAAAATGTGTATATAGCTCAAAGTTTGTTTAGAAATGAAATTGGGAAGATTGGTGGAAGTTTAAAAGCCTTAGGCTCTAGAGTAAATATGTTAAAAAAAGTTATGAATAGTGAGACATCCTTAATGGTTCTAAACATCTCGGAACTTCTAAAAAAGCTTAAGAGCAGCATCAAAACCAAGGAAAACTTGAATAATCAAATAAATTCGTTTAATGAAAACTGCAAAACACTAGAAGATGAAAATTCTTCATTGAATGAACATATTTCTGAGCTTATCAAGAGTGACAGTTATAAAACTTTCAGAATCTTAGAAGACCGGAAAATAATATTGGGGGATGAGATTACTGCAATAAAGAATAAAGTATTTGAAATTTTTTCTCCTATAGAACGGGGTTTAAAGAAACTACAACACGAGCATAATTCTAAGATATTAGACACCTATATAACAGCCCCTTTAGCACTTTTTGAAGATGAGAAATTTGAAATTCTTGAAATATTGCAGAATTTAAGGGGTCTTATCGTGAGTAAAAAAATAGATTTTTTTGAAAAAAATAGTAAGATACTCGATCATATTAGCTCTATAAAAAAAGATTCATTAGTTAAATTGGTAAATGGTTATAAAGATAGAATTCTTAAAATAAAAGAAGTTGATAAAGAGCTAGTTGATAATACCTCCATAAAGCTACATATTGAATATGTTTATAAAATAAATTTTAATAATCATAAAATTGAAAGAATAAATAGTGAATTGGAGAAGATAAATTCCAAACTAAACTCTATTCAAATCGAGGAAACTAAAAACAGTATTGAGAAAGAAATATTTAAGATAAGCGGTGATAAAGTAAATGTTATAATTTAACCAATATAAGTTTGATCAGGTTTAACCTCCATTATTGTTGGAAGGGTGATATGGGTTGGAAGGTTTACTTCTTGAGCCAAAACTAAAGATTTAACATGGCACCTTTGCATAACATTGTTTAATAGATTTTTTAAAAGTTGAGGCTGCATCTTTTTTTCTTTTTTCCAATCTTTTACTATTTCCTTCATTTTCTTTTGTTCATCAGAGTAAAGCAAATGCCCATTTATTATTATATTGCCTATCTCTGGCTCGTAGATTAGAGAGAATTCGAATATAAATTTTATGACTTCGTTTACACCTTCTAACTGAATTTTTTCTAGTTCTACGTCTTTAATTCCTAGGTTATTCTTTATTTCAATCTTACCTGAAGGATTTTTGAGTTTCTCTACTTGAATTTTGTCAAAGTTAAACCCTATTATTGGCATTTTAAACCACCAATATAAGTCATATTTAAAACTTTTGTTTACATTTGGTCTAAGAGTTCTATGTTCAATAATGAAGAGGAGTTTAGTATTACTTGCTTTACTGATACAATGAGAGATAATCTTGCTGTTTTTAGGTTTTTTTCTGCTTTTAAGACTGGATATTTTTGGTAGAATTCATTAAATTGTTGACATAACCCTATAAGATAACGGCCTATTAATGAGGGTTTGTAGTTGTTTAGGCTGTCCTCTACTACTTCTGGAAAATTATAGATTGTATCTATAAGATTTTGCTCTTCATTTGTTTGAAGCATGGAGGTTTTGTACTTAGAAAATTTTTCCTTGTTCTTTTTTAGTATTGAACATGCCCTGGCATATGTGTATTGTATATAGGGCCCTGTTTCTCCTTCAAATGAAATAGATTCTTTTGGGTCAAAGGTAAAATCCTTGAATGTTTCATATTTGATGAAGAAAAACTTTATTGCTCCAAGGGCAATTATCCTGGATCGTTTTTCCAATTCATTTTTTGAAAGCTTAGTTCGTCTTTGTAGCTCCATCTTTGCCAGCTCGATCATATTTTCTATTAAAGTATCTGCATCTATAACGTTCCCTTCTCTGCTCTTCATCCTGCCTGAAGGTAGAGACACATAGCCATAGCTCAGATGATAACAATCCTTATACCATTTATAACCAAGCAGATTTAATATTGCAAACAATTGTTTAAAATGAAGGTTTTGCTCATTGCCTACTACATAGATTGATTTATTGAGCTTAAATTCCTTGAATTTTAGTATTGCTAAATAGATGTCTTGTGTGAGGTAAAGAGAGGTTTTATCTGAGCGTAATAAAATAACATTTGGGAGGTTAAATCTTGATAAATCAACCATGATGGTTCCTTCCTCATCTTTAAAGATTCCTTCTTTAAATGCTTTAAGCACTATCTCCTTTCCTCTTTCATATATCTGGCTTTCGTAATACACCTTATCAAATTTGCTGCCTAAAGATTTATATGTTTCATTAAATCCTTGGTAGACCCAAGTATTCATTTTTTTCCAGATTGCTAATGTTTCTTTATCTTTGGCTTCCCATTTATGAAGAAGATCTCTAGCTTCATCTTCCAATTCCGGGCTTTCTTTTGACTTTTGGGAAAATAAAACATAAAAATCTCCTACAAAATGATCTGGTTTTTTATCTGGTTTTTTGTCATTACCCCATTTAATATAGGCAAGCATGCTTTTGCAGATATGTATTCCGCGATCATTAATAACACTTGATTTAATAACTTTATAACCATTAAATGCTAGTATTTTTGAAACGCTCATACCAAGAAGATCGTTCCTAACATGGCCTAGATGAAGTGGTTTGTTTGTATTTGGAGAGGAGTATTCAACCATCACCTTTTTATTTTTTCCTATGTTTGTCTTACCATAGTTGTTTTTTTTAGATAGTACATTCTTTAATGTAAATAAAGCCAGTTTATTCTTATCAATTGAAAAATTGAGGTATCCACTTTTTACTTCTATACTTGATATAAAATCATTTTTTCTTATTTTTTCTTTGATATTATTTGCTATTTCTTGTGGAGATTTTTTAAATTCTTTTGCTAATTTAAAACAGGGCAATGAAAAGTTCCCGAGATTTTTATCTGGTGGTACTTCAATGATTTTTATTAAAGTGTTTTTTCCTATGTTTGTTGATTTGGAAATTAAATCTATTAATCTTTCCTTGAAATAATTCATTTTTTCCTTAGTATTTTTTCCAATACCGCATTTTTGCCTTTCCAGACTAAAGCTTCCTGCAATACTTCTGTTATATTTTCAACAGGAATAATTTTGATTTTTGATCTGTCTTCTTCTGAAAGAGTGATGTCTTGTAAGTTGGATTTTGGAATTATGACTCTTTTCAACCCTGCGTTGATGGCTGCTTCTATTTTTGCTGTTGTGCCGCCGATTGCTAAGACCTCACCTCTAACAGATAAGGAGCCAGTCATTGCTGTGTCTTGCCTGACTGGGACCTCTTTTAATGCAGATATTATTGCTGTGGCAACGGCTATTGATGCCGAATCGCCTTCTACTCCTTCTTGTGTTTGCAGAAATTGTATAAAGATGTTATATTTTTCCTTTATATCTTCACCAAATAATTTTAAAATAATTGCTGAAACATTCGTAATGGCTTCTTTTGCAATCTCTCCTAGTTTTCCTGTTGCAATAAACTCTATCTTTTTACCCCCTAAAGTAACTTCTGACTCTATTGGAAGGACTATTCCTGAGAATGCATAACTAGCCCCTATGACTGCCAATCCATTAACTCTACCTATTCTTTCTCCAGAGATTATAATGATCTCATATTCTTTTTTTGCCTCAATATAACGGTCGGCTATCTGCTGTTCTAATGTTCTAGCTATTTTTTTTGCTGCATGTATGTGATTTATTTCTACATATTTTGAGTTTTGTTCTATTGCTAAATCTCCCGCTGCCCTGATAAGGCCGCCTAGCTCTCTTAAATGTAAGGTTAATTTTCCAGCTCGCGGAGACATTCTTCTAGCTTCCCTAATTATTTCCTGGGTTGCTTCATGAGTAAAATGTGGTATTTTTTTATCTTTGATGACTTCTTGGGCTACAAATATTGCTACTTTATCCCTGATTTCTGGCGTGTCTAGTATTGTGTCATTCATATAAACTTCATAACCATAACCCCTAATTCTAGATCTTAATGCTGGATGCATCCTTTTCAATGTCTCGAAATTGCCTGCTGCAACTAAAATAAAGTCACATGGCACTGGTTCTGATCTTACCATCGCTCCTGAAGACCGTTCTGATTGGCCTGTAATGGAATATCTCTTTTCTTGCATCGCTGTAAGCAGTTCCTGTTGTGAATGGGGCCTTAATGTAGCTATTTCATCGATAAACAAAACGCCCCCATTAGCTCTATGAATCATTCCTGGAACTAATCTTTCAAAAGCTGGTGTTCCTAGGCCCCCACTTTGTAATGGATCATGTAAAACATCTCCTAATAAGGCTCCGGTATGAGCCCCAGTTGCATCTATAAATGGGGCTTTTTCTTCCTTAGAATTATCAATAAGTAATTTCGGCACTGGTGTTTTTTCATTTTGTCTCATTCTTTTACCTAGATTAAAGAAAATTGCTATTGCAGCCAAGAACATCATTGAACTAATTAGGGAGGCAGCAGCTAAAATATCACCATATTCTTTTCTAACCCACCAAGGAGTTATTATTGCGATAATTACTAGTATAAAGAAAAAAATGTTTTGAACTCTTAGATAACCAAGAGTTTGAAATTTTGCTTTTGTTAATATTTCTTTCCCTTTTGCGCGAGGAACTATTCTGATTAAAGGTATGTTTTCATCTTGGATATTTGGAAAAGATAGGACATCTACTAATTTTTCTTTAGGGATAAGTTCTGCTAATGCCTGACCAAGCATTGATTTTCCAGTCCCTGGTTCCCCGATCAAAAGGACATGTCGCCTTTGTTTGGCTACTTTTTTAATTATTCTTACAGCTTCTTCTTGACCTATAATTTGATCTATTATTCTTTTGGGTACTTGTATTTCTTCAGTTGTTTTAAATTTTAAATTTTTATAAGCCATAAAAAAATTTATGTTTTGTGTATATAAAAATGTTTTGATATATTTTTCTAATAGAAATATGGTAAAAATATAGTTTAATTATATAATGTCTTCTTCTGCTACAACTACAAAATCACCAATAGCCACTACCGAGCTATATGGTATTAACAAATTTCCAAGGTTGTCTTTTTCTAATTCTAATCCTTCTGCAAATCCAGTATGTTCTTTTAATACTACTTGGATTAGTTCTCCACTTCTTGGTTCAAAAACTATATTCCCAACTACTCCAAATCTTCTTCCTGTCTTGCTTACTACTGTTTTCCCTAATAATTGTCTAGAGTACCTTTTTTCGATATCTGCCATTTTTTTACCTCGATTTTCTTTTTGATAGTAATAACATATTTATAAATCTTTCTAAGATCGGCTCTGGTAAATCCTTGGGTGATTTGTCTATATTCTGAAGTTTTGTTAAACCTGGGTGATGAGCTATTTCAATTTGCCAGAAAGAGATTTAAGTTTGTCCAAGCCCAAATAGGAAGTTTTATAAATATAAGATATATATTATATTATATAGTTTACAGGAGGTATTAAAATGGTGTTTAATATATTTAAAAAGTCTCCAGAAAAAATATTGAAAGAACAAATAGAAAGAGAATCTATAGAAAAAAAACAAAAAGAAAAAGCCAAATTTAAAGAAAGATTTTCTTCATTAGCATTATTCCAAGGGAACTTACAAGAATATCAACAATTTGTTAGGTATGAATGTGAAATAATAGACACAGGAAATAATAAAAAATATGTAGAATGGAAAAGTGGAGCAACAAGCGAGGGAGGATATGGTTATACACCATTAACAAATTATCCTATTGACTTTCAAATAAGAATGTATAATGCAGGTATAGAAGCATTAATACTTTATAAAGAACAAAGTGGAGTAAGAGATTTAGAAAGAATCGGTAGTCAGCAACATGTTTGGCATGAAACTGTTCACCAAGGGACACCTGTAAGAAAGAAACAAAAATAATTTACACTCTTTAATCCACTTTATAAAAAGAGGCATTGGTTTTTATGATTCTCTTTCATTTTCAACACTTCTCTTTAACAAATCTAACCATTTATTTCTATTTAAGTTTAACTTTATGTTAGCTACTTCTGAATGTGTTGAACCATTCAAAGCCATCTTGTCTTGTTTTGCTATTCCAGAAAACACCCTTTGTATATTATCCATTTTACACCTCCAAAAGTTTAGAATTGATTATCTTTAGAATTGATAAAGGTTTTACGACATTAAAGAGTAGTTATCACCCACATTTAACAGCTTATTTATCACCTAAATTCTTACCAGAGCCCTAAGATCTGTTTATTATTTTGATTTATATACATCCCTACCCACTCACCTGTATTTCCACTGGAGTTTGATTTTACTTATTTTTTAACATTTTAGAACTAACTTCTTCATTTGGAGATATTCAAAGGCTGATTCAAATTAATCTTTTTAATTTGATAAAATCTAATAATTATTCTTTAAGACTTTTTTATATTGAATTTTTAACTTTTAAGGCTTATAAGTATATATATTGATACTTTTAATCTTTTCATTCTTTAATTTATATTTATAAGTTTTATTGTATTATATTATATATATTGAACTAAATAAATATTTTACTTAATTTTAACCATTTTTTCTAGAAGAAGCAATGGTGTTCATATTTTGTAGTAACATAAGTTTTTATAAACAAAATTTAATAAAAATGTTCCATAGGAAATACTGGTCATGGAGTCTATATTAAAATACAGTAATCTATTTAAATAAGATAAAAATCAACAAAGATTTAAAATGGTTCAAAAGGGGTTGGGGGGGTTTTTTGAAAATTTTCTAGATAGAGAACCATTATTCATAAACAAATACGTACTGCAATCTAGCTATACACCAGAAACTATACCCCATAGAGAAGAACAAATAGAGCAGGTAGCAAGTATTCTAGCTCCTTGTTTGAGATTAGAAAAACCAAGTAATTTGTTCCTTTATGGAAAGACTGGAACCGGTAAAACATTAAGTGTAAAATATGTAATGAATCAACTTCTAGAAACATCCAAGAAAAAAAATATACCATTATTAATTAGTTATATTAATTGTAAATTAAAAAGGGTGGCTGATACTGAATATAGGTTAATTGCACAACTTGCAAGAGAAACTGGAACAGACGTTCCACCAACCGGACTACCAACCGATGAGGTGTATAGGTTATTTATTAATAAAATAGATAAAGACAAAAAAATATTAATCTTAATACTAGATGAAATAGATCAGTTAGTAAAAAAAGCCGATGATGAGATTTTATATAATTTAACAAGGTTAAATTCTGAATTAAAAAATGTCCAGATTTCAATTGTAGGTATATCTAATGATCTTGTTTTTAGGGACAATTTGGATCCAAGAATAAAAAGTTCTCTTTCTGAAGAAGAGTTACATTTTCCACCTTACAATGCGATACAACTTCAAGATATATTGAGAGAAAGGGCAAAAAAAGCCTTTAGGGATGATACCATGGTTGAAGGTGTAATTGAAAAATGTGCTGCATATGCAGCAAAGGAACATGGAGACGCAAGACGAGCACTAGAATTATTGAGAGTTGCTGGAGAATTGGCAGAAAGAAAAAATGAACCAAAAATATTAATGAAACATATAGATGAAGCAGAAGAAAAAATAGACAGAGACAGAATATTGGATGCGGTTAATATACAACCAAAACAGTTCAAAGTGACAATGCTAGCTATATTAGACATTGCAATTAAGACAAAAGACCACATTTTTACAGGAGAGATATATGGACTATACAAGGAATATTGCAGCAAATCCGGGCTTAAGCCACTAACTCAAAGGAGAGTCTCAGATATAATTGCTGAGCTTGACATGTTAGGGATTATAAATGCGAAAGTAATAAGCAAGGGCCGTTATGGAAGAACCAGAAAAATAGAATTAGCAGTACCACCTTCAACTATACCTACATTAACACAGGCTCTGAAGGATGGATTAAATATATGATTTCGGATAATACCAAAAACACAATAAAACAATTTTTAAAAAAAGGCTATCTATTGAGTCCTGATTTTTTTGAAACATATAATGAAATTTATGATAACGAGAATTTTTTAAACATAATTTTGGAAAAAACACACAATAAAGAAAAACCATTAATAATTAATAAAGATTTATTAGCTTTCTTTCGAAATAATGGCCCTGCAATAGACATAAACTGGAACGAGTTTGAAAAATCAAAAGTTTTAGTGGAAAGAGGAAAAGATTATAGGCTTTATAAAATATTTTTAGACATACTTAACTATTCTTCTTCAGAAGACAAAAAAGAGCAACTAAATTCTTTATTGAATGAAGTTAGACAGCCAGATGACAACCAGATTTTAATCTTAGAGGAGGAACCAACTAACGAGAATAATGTAATAATATTAAAATCTTATTCTGATACTTATAAAAAAAGAACTGCTCAAGACTTTGTTTATTATTACATCAATAGATATGAAGCAATTAAAAAAATTTTGTTAAATAGGGTAGAGCTACAAAACATTACGTCAATAAGCAGGATTTTGAATAAAAATAACAAGGAAGAAGTTTCAATAATTGGAATTGTAAGCGATAAATCAATATCAAAAAACGATAATGTAAAGTTAGTAGTAGAGGATTTAACCGGAAAAATAAATTTATTAATCAATAAAAACAAAGCTGAATTGTATGAAAAAGCAAAAGATATAACATTAGATGAGGTAATGGGAATCAACGGAGTTGTTGGTAATAAGGTAATATTTGTGAATAACTTATTTTTTCCAGACATCAGCTTTAATACAAAATTAAAAAAGAGCAATAATGAGGCATATGTAGCATTTATATCTGATCTCCATGTTGGGAGCAGACTTTTCTTAAGACAGGAATTTCTAAAATTTATTGATTGGATAAACGGCAAATTCGGGAATAATACCCAAAAAGAGATTGCTTCAAAAGTAAAATATTTGTTTATAGTTGGAGACCTGGTAGATGGAGTTGGCGTTTATCCGGGCCAAGAAAAAGAATTGGAAATTATTGATATTTTTGACCAATACAAAGAATGCGCCAATCTCCTCAAAAAGATAAGAAGCGATGTAAAAATAATAGTTTGCGGGGGTCAACATGATGCCATAAGATTATCTGAACCACAACCACCTTTAGACAAATTTTATAGCGGGCCTTTCTATGAAATACCAAATATCATTCCTGTTTCTAATCCAGCTGTTGTAAACATACATTCATCTAAAGATTTTGAAGGGTTTAATGTATTAATGTATCATGGAGCAAGTTTTCATTACTACATTTCAAATATAGACTCATTAAGGTACAATAATACCCATAATACCCCCCATAATGTTTTACATTATTTATTACAAAAAAGACACCTAGCACCAACCCATGCATCAACTGTATATATACCAGATGCAAATGAAGACCCATTAGTAATAGACCGGATTCCAGATATTTTTGTATGTGGCGAGATGCATAGATCAGATATAGCTCAGTATAATAGCATTATAACAATAAACTGCTCCTGCTGGCAAGCAAAAACAGATTTTCAAGAAAAAATAGGAAATAACCCTGATCCAGCGAAAGTTCCCTTATTAAATTTAAAGACAAGAGAAATTAAAATATTAAAATTCAGTGATTAAAATGGAAATTGAAACATATTTCGAAAAAATTGAAACTGGTGTGAATAAGGCTTATGAAATAGCCAAGAAAGCCAGGCTTAAAAAATATGATCCCTCAGATGATGTAGAAATTATCTTAGTTAAAAACATGGCTGAAAAAGTAGAAGGGCTAGTTTCAATAATTTCCCCACAGGTAAAAGATAGGGGAATTCCTTTGAGGATAATTGAGCTTGAAAAGTTATATGGAAAATTAGACTGGAGAGTAGCATTGACAATAGCATTAGAAGTAGCAAATGAAAAATTTTGCAAATTTAAAGATAAGACGGAAGCAATAGAAGTTGGGATAAGAATAGGGTTTGCTTATATCACCCTAGGAAGCGTCTCCAGCCCACTGGAAGGTTTTGTAAAGTTAGTAATAAAAAAGCGAAAAGATGGAGGGGAATATTTTTGTTTGTATTATTCTGGCCCTGTTAGAAGCGCAGGCGGTACTGGTGCAAGTGTTTCTGTACTCATAGCAGATTATATAAGAAAAAAATTTGGCTATAATAAATATGATCCTACAGAAAAAGAAGTCAAGAGAGCATATACAGAATTAGTGGATTATCATGAAAGAATTACAAATTTACAATACTTTCCTTCCGAACAAGAAGTAGACTTTTTAGTCAGTAATTTACCTGTGCAGATTGATGGGGACCCAAGCGAGAAATTTGAAGTTAGTAATTATAAGGACTTGGACAGAATTGAAACAAACAAGCTAAGAAATGGATTTTGTCTTGTTATTGCGGAGTGTCTGGCGCAAAAAGCACCAAAAATATTTGCACAATTGCAAAAATGGGGAAAAGAGTTTGATATGGGTGATTGGGATTTTTTAAATGAATTTGTGAATCTTCAAAAAAAGTTAAAATCAAAAGAGAAATCTGAAGACAAACAAGAAAAAATAAAGCCAGACTATACCTTTATTAAAGATATAGTGGCCGGCAGACCAGTTTTAACCCACCCCCTCAGCAAAGGCGGTTTTAGGCTGAGGTATGGGCGCTGCAGAAATTCTGGGCTGTCTAGCATGGCTATACATCCAGCAACGATGGCAATCTTAAGAAATTTCATAGCCATAGGCACGCAGCTGAAAGTTGAAAGGCCTGGAAAAGGTACTGCCCTTGGAAGTTGCGATACCATAGAAGGACCAATAGTTAAGTTAGATAATGGAGAAGTAGTTTTTTTGGATGAGGTAGATCAAGCAACAAGACTAGCAAACAGAGTAAAGGAAATATTGTTTTTGGGGGACATATTAGTAAATTATGGAGATTTTCTTAATAGGGCCCATGTTTTAATACCTCCTGGATATTGTGAAGAATGGTGGGTAAGGGAGCTTGAAAAATCTGGAGATGAAAATGAGATTGGAAAAAAAGTCAATCTTGATAAAGAATTTATTCACAAACTTATAAATGAGCCAAGTAAAACTAAGATTACCTTTGATCAAGCGCATAATATTTCAAAAAAACTAAATATCCCATTACACCCAAGATTTACTCTCCATTGGAAAGATCTAAGCCTTGATGATTTTAAACTTTTAACAAACGAGGTAAAAAATTTTAAAATACATAAAGAAGATGATTACAAAATTATTACCCCATTAAATTATGAAGTAAAAAGGATTTTAGAGCAAATTGGACTGCCCCATAAACAGGGCGTAGAAAACATAATAATAGAAGGCGATTGGGGAAAGGCCTTTTTATGCAGCCTCGGATTATTAAACAATAAAACCAATAATAAAAAAATAAAAATTGATGAGAGAATAGAAGATGTTCTTTCTATAATAAATACGTTGAGCGATATTACAATAAGAGATAAAAGTGGTTTCTCCATAGGAGCCAGAATGGGAAGGCCTGAGAAGGCAAAAATAAGAAAACTTACGGGAAACCCTCATGTCTTATTTCCTGTAGGTGAGGAAGGAGGAAGGCTTAGGGCAGTTCAATCAGCCTTGGAATTTAATACAATCTATGCAGAATTCCCTATCTATGTTTGCGAAAACTGCAATAACAACACAATTTATAGGATATGTGAAAAATGCGACAAACCAACAACAAAAGCATTCTTTTGCGACAAATGCGACAAAGTTCATTTTACAAATAAGTGTAGCGTCCACTGGGGAGATTTAGCCCCATTTTATAGAAGACCCATAGATATTTCATCTTACCTTGAAGCTGCAAAAAATAAGTTAAAATTAAAAGAAATTCCAGATTTGATTAAAGGAATAAGAGGGACATCTAATGAGGATCATGTAACTGAGAACTTAGCAAAGGGCATATTGAGGGCATTATACAATCTTCCAGTAAACAAAGACGGAACTATAAGGTATGATATGACAGAAACTTCACTGACACATTTTAAACCATTAGAGATAGGAACCTCTGTCGAAAAACTTAAGAACCTTGGATACGAAAAAGATGTGTTTGGCGTGCCGCTTAGTAATGAAAATCAGATTTTAGAGTTAAAGGTCCAAGATGTAGTATTGCCCGCCTGCACAGAATCTTTGGAGGAAGGTGCAGATATAGTATTGTTTAGGATATCAAAATTTATAGACGATTTATTAGCTAATTTTTATGGTATGGAGAGGTTTTATAACTTAAAAAGCAAAGAAGATTTAATAGGACATTTCATACTTGGGCTGGCACCACACACTTCAGCGGGAATAATAGGTAGGATAATAGGATTTTCAAAAACTCAGGGCTGTTATGCTCACCCAATGTGGCATTGCGCTATTAGAAGAGATTGTTTTAGTTATGATACGAATATACCATTGTATCATAATGGGCGATGGGAAAATGTTAAAATAGGAGAGTTTGTAGAAAAAATAAAACCAACTAAAGTCGTAGACTCTTATGGTACTTTAGCTAAAGATGTAAATGATATAAATACATTAGCATACAACTATAAAACAAATAAAATAGATGAAATGCCTGTAAGATGGTTTACTAAACATACAAAAACTAGGCTAATTAAATTGTACCTAGAAAATGGAAAAGAAATTAAAACAACCCTTAATCATAAATTTTATACAAGATATAATAATCAGATTTTAATAAAAACAGCTCTTCAAATCGATATTGGAGATAAACTGATTGTGCCTTGTAGTATCGACTTTTCAGAAAATGATGTGGACTTATTAAACTTAGAAAATTTCTTCTTTGATAGGGAAGATGTAATGGTCAAATATATTAATCATTTTATTAAAGATAAAGTACATAGCATTGGTTTGAAAGATTTTTGCAAGATTTTTTCAATTAAAAAAGTAACAATCTATAACTATATTGTGCGAGATAGTTTCCCAATTATTTTTATAGATAAATTGTTAAAACACTTTAATTTAGATTTTGGAGATTTATCAAGAAAAAGGAAACTTTCTATTAAGAGAGGCCATATATCTTTTCCTTATGAAATAAGAATAGATAAAGATTTTTTGGAAATAATAGGTTTTTATCTAGCAGAAGGTTATGCAAGAAAAAGAACCGGGACTAAAGGGTTTTATCAAGTTGATTTTGCTATTTATGAGGATAAATTAAGAAACAGAATAAAAGAGAAGATATATAGAGTCTTTAAATTAATACCATCTAAAACAAAAGAGAAAAGACTAACCTACAGCTCAAAAATTTTATATGAATTATTTGTAGATATTTTAGGTTGTGGTCATAATGCACATACAAAAAGAATTCCTAGCTTGTTTATTAGTTTGCCTAAAAATAAAATTAAACATCTATTAAGAGCTTATTTTGAAGGTGATGGATTCGTAAGTAAAAATGAACTTAAAGTTTGTTGCGATTCTGTTAGTTCTGGTTTGCTTTATGATATAGAATTATTACTGACAAGATTTGGAATTTATACAAGGAGATATACTTCAAAAAGAGAGCCTGGTAAAAAAGTAAGAGATTTTTATTTAAAGAAAGGAAAAGTAATTCCCAAATTTGAAAGTACACGACTAATCATATCCACAGAGTTCGTAAAAAAGTATCTTCCAATAGGATTCATTTCTAAAAATAAAAATAGTATATTAAAACAGATAATTACCAATATAAAACCAAATATAAGAATAGAGTATGATAAGTCAAATGTATATTTAAAAGTAATTAAAAAAGAAATACTTAATGATGAAATAACATACTGTCTAAACGTTCCAGGACACCACAATGTTATTGCAAATGGAATAGTATCAAAACAATGTGATGGTGATGAATGCGGAATCATTCTTTTAATGGATAGTTTACTCAACTTTTCCAGAAAATTTTTACCTGCTCATAGAGGATCTACTCAAGACGCACCATTGGTTTTAACCACAAAACTAATTCCATCAGAAGTTGATGACATGGTTTTTGACATGGATGTATGCTGGAAATATCCCCTAGAGTTTTATGAAGCCTGTACGCAGTTCAAGATGCCTCATGAAATTGAGATAGAAACTGTAAAAAAAAGACTAGAGACCGAATTACAGTACAAAGAGTTTGGATTTACTCATGACACATCAGATATAAATAGGGGGGTTAGATGTAGTGCGTATAAATCACTCCCTAGCATGATGGAAAAAGTAAAGGGACAGATGGAGATTGCAGAAATGATAAGGGCAGTGGATACAAATGATGTTGCAAGACTTGTAGTAGAGAGACATTTCATTAGAGACATAAGGGGTAATTTAAGGAAATTCTCAGGGCAGCAATTTAGATGCTCTAAATGCAATGAAAAATACAGAAGACCCCCTTTAGTTGGGAAATGTTTGAAATGCGATGGAAAAATAATATTAACTATTTCAGAAGGTTCTATCATCAAATATCTAAAGCCGAGTTTAGAATTAGCCAGTCGGTATAAGCTTTCACCTTATTTAAAACAGAGTCTTGAACTAACAAAAAGCAGAATAGAGAGCATTTTTGGTAAAGAGAAGGACTTCCAATCCGGTCTTCAATCGTGGTTTCCATAGCAAAAAATTTATATTCAGCAAGATTTTTTAATTTTAATGCCAAAAAGAGATATCCATAAAGAAGAGTTAAGACAGGCAAAAATTATGACTATACTCTCCGAGAAAAGAACCATTCTTTCAGAACTAAGAACATGGATAACAATGATACTCTTTCCAATAAGTTTCTTAACTGCTTTATTAGCGATAACCAAATCCCTTAATATAGGCAGCAATATGCTTTTTTTGACCGTGTTTATCTTTTCAATAATATTTATAATGGTAATAATCTATTTTTCAATAAATAATTTAAGAAAATTGTATGAATTAAACAAAAAGATAAGAGGTATCGAACTGCCATAAATTTTTTCTAAAAACTAAAATTTATAAACTATGCTTATAAGATTTTTACATGAAAATAATAAAAATACCCTATTCTTTAGGAGCATTAGAGAAGGCCTCGGGATTAGAAAAAGGCCCAGACTCAATCACAAATGAACTAAAAAATATATGGCTTTCAGAGGACCTTCATAAAATTGACTATAGTGTTGAAGAAATAAACTTAAACTCTGATATAAAAACAGATTTAAACACAATATCAAAACTGCTCTTATCAAAATTTAATGGGTTTACAGTTTTCCTGGGTGGGGACCATTCAATTACTTATGCATGTTTCAAAGCATTTTCTAGCAAGAATAAAAATTCAGGGCTATTGATTTTTGATTCCCATCCGGACTGCTTTCAAAATTTTGATTATCCCGTGCATGAAGATTGGCTAAAGTTTTTAGTAGAAGGCAATATAATAAAACCGGAAAATATTGTAGTCTTAGGAATTAGGAATCCAGATATTAAAGAGATTGAATTTTTAAAAGACAATAAAATAAAGTTTTTTACTATGAAAAATTTAATTAAAGATAAAGAACAAAATTGTGATTCAATCATGGAAATCTGCAGAAACTTCAGTAGCTTGTATATAAGTATTGACATTGATGTTATGGACCCCGCGTTTGCCCCAGGAACAGGGTACTTAGAGCCCGGAGGATTTTCCACAAGAGAGATGCTTTATTTCATACAGAGACTAAAGCTTTTAAAAAACCTCAAGGCTGTTGATATAGTAGAAGTAAATCCTACGAATGATATAAATAATATTACATCAAAATTAGCCGCTAAATTAATTTGTGAGTTTATGTAAGATTAGTCCTTACCTTCATAGAGCTCATTTAAAATTCTGATTATTTCTTTTGCTTTCTTCGGACCTATCTTCTCAATTTTTTGCAGCTCTTCTTCCGAGAGATTAATTATTGATTTAACAGTTTTATATTCTTTTAGCAGAGATTTTGCTAATGATGCCCCGATTCCAGGAAGAGCTTGAACGATATATGCTTGAAATTCTGATGTGGTCAAAGGCTTTTTCTCAACCCTTATATGAAGCCCCCTTTCATCTACTTTTTGTTCTCTGGAAGCTATAACCTTCAGAAAAGCAGCTGTGTCCTGAATGCTTTTAGTAAAAAGTATGGGGACATTAAAGTCAATGACTATTGAAGCCAACATCCCCCTAATTGCATTTGGGTGGACTTTTCTTATAGAATAAATATCCTCTTCACCACTAATTATCAAGATTGGATTATTAAAATTATCCCTCAAGTTTTTTATTTGGGAGAGCATTCTTCCATCTATTATAGAATTTATAAAATCCCCCTTTGTTTTGATTTCTACACCGACCCTGTCACTTAAAATATAGTCTGCCGAAACCAAATTCTGCATGCTAACATCTACGCCCAGATTTACAAGTTCTTTTACCACACCAGAGCCCTTTTCCCTATAATCCGCGACTATTTTGAGCTGGTCTTTACTAATGAATGAAGTTAATATTGGCTGTTCGGATTTTTCACTGGTTAGCTTTATCTTTTTTTTGATGTCTTCTAGCAACCGATACATTCTTTTTTCCTTGTTATGGGCAATCCAGTGATAGGCTTCATCCCTGGAGTTTTTCGTCATTAAAATTATTAAATTGCCTTTTTCTTGCCTAGCTGTTCGTCCACGCCTTTGGATAGATCTAATAGCACTAGGAACCGGCTCATAGAAAATTACAGTGTCAACCTTAGGAATATCAAGGCCCTCTTCTCCTATTGAAGTGCTTATCAAAATATTATAATCGCCTGCTATAAATTTCTCTATAATCTCACGCTGTTCTTTTTGACTTAATCCAGTTGTACCCTTCTTCAATTGGCCAACGAATAATTTTGCTCTGACATTTTCAATCTTATTTAATTCCTTTTCTAGATTTGCAGCAGAATTTCTATATTGGTTGAAAATTATTATTTTTGAATCACTATCATTAATTATTTTTTGCACCACAATTTTTTTTAACTCATCCAGCTTAGGGTGTTCATACCCCTTGTTATGAAGATCTTCGGTCTTTATATAAGCAGATTTGAAATCTGGGTCTTTTACAAGATTTTTAACTGCCTTCACCTTGCTTTTTTCACTGTCATGATATAAACCACTTATATATTCATATAGACTCGAAACACCCTGGGTCTCTATAA
>ORJL010690958.1_pt1 | contig 23903 bp, 34 predicted proteins | sample 1779941 | NCBI WGS metagenome assembly ORJL01 (sample SAMEA104232317, study PRJEB22302) | groundwater metagenome | biome: forest; feature: aquifer; material: groundwater | place: USA | collected 2011-08-07 | depth 5.8 m
AGACTTCCCCTCGAAAATCGAGGGGAACGGAAATGGCGCATCAGACTTCCCCTCGAAAATCGAGGGCGTTTTAGAAGTATCTCTCGGAGAATATGACCCTGATTTGAGAATAAAACAAAAGTCCTACGTTTGCGAGATGCTAGGTTTATATGGCAAGCATAAAGAAGAATTGGTTGCTGATGAGTCAATTAGCCCAAGCGAAATCTTCGCTCAGTATTATCTATGGTCACAAACTAACATCAAGCGCGAGAAGGATGGCATAGCGCCTCTGCGATTAGGAGTAGTAAGTAAAAGTTGTTTCGAGCATCGTCGAAGTAATGACAAAGCGAAAGAATATGCGCGACTTCGCATGAAACGCGATGTAGCATTTCTCTGTGTTCAATGCAATGAAACCATAGTGCTCCCTGTAACGATTTGTCAGGAGCCTAACAGCATCGTGCAGCATTGCCCCGAATGTCAGATGAGCGTGATCATGGTGGATGATGGCAGCAATGGCTTAATGCCGACACCATCTGAAGAGAAAAATAAAATTCAACACGCCGAAGCAATGCGCGACGCTCAATATCATCACGTTGCCGAATAATTTCTACGGACATACGATGACTCCTTCCAACTTCCAACCCGGTCAGCGCATCACCTATGTTCAAAACCGAAATGGCATGATGCGCTATTACGCCGGCTACGTGCTGCGCGTGCAGCGTAAGCGCGTGGTGGTCAGAATCAAAATACTGCATGGCAGCGAATACGTCACGCGCAACATCGTGCCGCGAAACCTGAAACTCTATCACCCGAAAGGACACCGACGATGAAAAATTTAAATGAATTAGAAAATCTCGCAAACATGACCGTGCGCTTGCTTAGGTGGACGCAACAATTGCCTGAAGTTGTTATTCCTGCTGGTCTCGAATCAGATGTTCAGGAAGCAATCATCGCTGCCCAAGCAATCATTGCAATCTCAAACTCTATCACCCGAAAGGACACCGACCATGAAACAAAATTATGATGTTGAAAAGATTCACCCCAACCCCTACCAGACGCGCCGCGTCGTCATAGACGAAGACCTGCGCGCGCTCGCCGACTCGATTCGTGAACACGGCTTGCAGGAAGTGCCGACGGCGCGCCCATTCGCCGAACGCAAAGGGCACGTCGAGTTGGTCAAAGGGCACCGCCGACTCGAAGCCTGGAAGATCGCCTACCCCGCCAAGCCCATGCCGGTGGAAGTCGGCGACTACACCGATCGCCAGATGTTTGACTTCAACGTCATTGAGAACATGCAGCGCAAAGATATGACGGCGATTGAGAAAGCCAAACAGATGACTTCTTATATGCAAACGTTCAAGGCATCGCAAGAGGAGACTGGCAAATTGTTTGGCTATCAAACACAAGGCGCAGTGAGCAACGTCATTCGCTTGCTAAAATTGCCTGAGTCTATTCATCCGCTCGTCGGCGTGAAAGTGCCGGAACGTTTAGCACGTCGCATATTGCCATTCGCCGTCGCGTTTCCCAAAGACGTGATCAAGATCGCCGAGACGATCGCCAAAGCAGATGACGACGAAAAAGAAAATGAATGCGATGACCATCTCAGGAGTCTCCAATGGGGTAAATGTAAAAACCTGAATGGTGGATCGTTCAACCAAAAAGACGCGCCGAAAGAACCGCACCCGAAACTCGGTGCACTGCCGGCTTGCAAAGTTTGCGAATGGGCGGTGGGTGTTTACTGTACCCGCACTGAATGTTTCTCATTCAAACAAGAATTGCGTTTGCTGCACGATGCCAGCGATACTGCTAAGAGACTAGGCATCGGCGTTGCTAAGATGGGTGAGACGGGGCGAATGATATACAACGGGGAGAGCGACAAAGAAGATTTTGCTAAAGCCGCTCTGAAACTAAAGCACGAAAGTTTACGGTTGATCATCTCGCCAGAAAGTGGCGACCATTGGAACGCGCGCAGCAACCGCTCGCGCATTTTGCACAATGAGAGTTATGCCTTAGCCACCACCGACCTAAAAGCGTTGACTGCCGCGCTACCCAAGATTGATCCGCCAAAGAAATTAAGTAAAGCCGAAGAAGTCAAGCGTGATAAGGAACGACAAAAAGAAATGAATCGTGACGTGCGTGTGCGTGCCGATAAGCGAAAAGAAGTTGAACGATTAAAAGATGAGGCTGTAAAGTACTTCGCCGGGAAACTTCCAAGCGATAAACCTATCTTGCGATTCATCATGGCGACTCACTATGAGAATTATGGGTTATATGACGGTGTGAAGAAATTCGACAAAGAAAAAACAATCGCAGGTAAAAAGGAACTTGTGATGCGCGATCTTATGGACGATTTTCTTCACGCACCCGACGAGATAATTGAGTCTGGCGATGTGGAATTTAATACGGATGAACCTGACGAATTGAAAGTGTTATTTTCACTTCTTGCTGTTGAACTTAATATGCGGGCTCATCCAAGTTGGCATGTCGAGCAAAATAGCAATGGCGCAAAGAAGGGAGCGAAGAAGAAATGAAAAACCAACCCGATAAATGTTTAACGTGTCATCAACCTATCAAGTGGATCACGTTGAAAGGCAAACAACACCCGCTCAACACGCAGATGCTATACGTCTCGCCCAACGGAAGCGGCAAACGTTTGATGCTCTTTCAATCTGACGGCGCGAGCGTGCAAGGTTTTTTGTGCAAGCCCGGCGACCCCGGCGCGCAGGGCGGCTGCCAGAGTCACTTTGCTACCTGCAAGCAAGCAACGCAGTGGCGCGATAACCCGCGCCGTAAACAGCGTGCGGCTGCCGAACTGCCGAAAGCGCAGACGGTAGAAGAAGAGCAGAGGACTCTGTTTGAAGTGAGGTGATGACGATGAGTGAACTAATGGAATTTGAAACGATAGTTATGTTTGAATTTTCCGGAAAGAAATTCAAGCAATCCTGCATCGTCGGCGAAATGCAAGATGAACTTCCACCTAACAGGTTTTATTACATCAATACAACATTTATGGACTTAGTGTTTAGTGTTGAACGTGATGACTTTGTCAAACGAGAATACGAAGCAAGAATACAATTGGTTGCCAAGATATTGGATTACATGAAACGACAGCAAGCAATTGAGTTGAAAAAGTTAGAACGCTGGAATAGTGGCGCGGGTTTGAGTTTTGTGAGGTGATGCGATGACGGAAGTAAAGTATATCGTTCAAGTTAAACTTTCAGTGATCCGTCAGATAGAGTTTATTGATGATGTTGGCTTGGAATTGCAGGAGATAAGAAAATGCTCTGACGCTATAGCTATGCTTGAATTTGGGAAACATGACGAGTTAGAAGTTGTTTCGTATGAAATAAAAACCGCGCTCACGGATACCCCATGAGCGCGGGGCGGTGGACACCGACAAAGATGCAACCGCCGTCGGAAAGGATACCATGAAGAAATATATTGTGCTGATCATCGTAAGTTGTTTGTTGTCGAGTTGTGCCACCCCTCAACCGCCGCGCATCATCTCGCCACAAGAAGCCGGGCTGGTGGTCATTGATGCGACCAACACGGCGGCAGCAGTTGCCACAGCCAACCAACAGGCAACGTCAACGCGGCAAGCCAAACTGGATGCAACCAACGATGCGTTGTCTGCCACCGCGCGTGTCGAAACTAAAGCGGCATTGGCATCTGGCAACGCCACCGCAACCGCGCGCGGGGAATACTCTATGACACAGAACGCAGCGATTAGCCAAACCGCAACACAGAACGCGGTCATGGCAGTGACCCAGCTGTACAGTTTGCAAGCAACCAGATCGCAGATCGCCCTCGAAAATGAACGCAATGAATCCGAACGCGAGCGATGATCAAAGAACACGCTCGACTTTTTGCGATTAGCCGGTGGCGCGCTCGCATTGTTTCTACTTGCGCTGATTGTCGTCATCGGTTTGCGAATTCTAAAAAAGCGTGGCGCGTTCTTCGTTTACGGCAATCAAAAAAATCCGTTGTATGTCTCGGATAATGGACGCGGGCTCAGTGTCATCGATCCATTACGCATGAGCAGCGCAGTGGCAGGCGTGGATGGCAACGGCGGCAATATCGAAATGCCAATCAGCGAGGCGGCGCGATTACAAATTGCATTGGCGATGGCGTATGTGTTGGGTCAACAAGCGCAGCACAATCCATTCCCACCGGTGAAGCCCATCCAGTTATATCAAACGGATGAAACAAAAAAGTTTGGCGCTGCTGAATGGACAATGAGCAAGACTCCGATTACGGATGCGCTGCCGTCACTTGCCGCGCACCCCTCAACGCCTCAACTGCCATCACCGGCAAAGGCGGCAGCGCAAGCGTTCATCGCATCTTCATCCGTGTCATTGCCCGACTGGTCAAAGTTTTTAAATTACGATGAACCTAACTTGCTCATCGGGATGAATGAAAAATACATCGCGTTAAATCCTGAGCGCGATCCGCATCTGATGTTTGCCGGCACCACCGGCGCGGGCAAGACGCGGCAGGGGTTGGTGATCACGGCGGCATCCGCTTTGCGACTCGGTTGGCACGTCATCGTTTTGAATCGGGCCGGCGCCGATTTCGCCGCGCTCGAAAAACATCCGCGATTAAATTTGTTTGACGATCAGGATGTGGCGCTCAATGTTTTGCAAGCACTGGTCGCCGAAGTGGATCGGCGCAATGGCATATTGCGCGAGCGCGGCGTCAGCACCTGGCGACGATTAGAAAATGCCGAACCAGAAATTTTATTATTGATTGACGAACTGGTAGCCTTCACGCTCTCGCTCGCCGATCAGTCGCTGGCAACACAAACATGGAAGCACGTCGTGCATACAGCCAGTGCCGGGCGCAAATGCGGATTGCATTTTGGATTTGCCACTACCGACCCGACTCACAAAACGTTGGGACGATTAGGATTGGTGGTGCGAGACAATTGCGCGCGCGTCGCCTTCCGGTTGCGCGGCGGGCAAGCCGTTATCCCCGGCGGCGACGCGCTCGATTTATCACAGCGTCATTTTCTCGCGCTCACCAGTGATGGCAACGCGCCGCTCGCCGGTGCCGCCTTCGACCCCAGCGACGAACAACTGCAAGAATTTGTCGCGCTGATCAGTCGCGGCATTGAGCGCGAACCGTTTCCGCTCGTGATAGACCAAGCCCCGGCGCGAGACATCGAAGAAGAGATTAGAGAACTGCACGCCAAAGGCAAAAGCATCAACGAAATTCAGCGTAGTGTCTTTGGCACGGGACCTGGCGGGCGGGATTACTACCGCGTTAAACAGGCTATTACTACCGCGCAAACAAGCCGGGAAATGGCAGACGCGGCGTAGTAGTAATAGACATTTCTACGGACATACCACATGGCAAAACGTAAACACGATCATCACATCAAATGTCTCATCCCCGATTACCCGGTGACGGTTGCCGACCTCTCGGAATGGCTCGGCATCCCGAACCGCACCGTTCACGATGCTATCCGACGCTTAGAGCAAGAGCAGTGTGTCAAAGTGGCGTTTCGTGGCAAGCGTCCAAAACCGCTTAGGATTGTTTCCAGCGCGGACGCGGTTTAGTCATTAGAGCCTCTTGCTACATCATGCTACACACTCTTAGGAATCTATTTTATGCCAACCCATATCCAAAGACCTTCTGCCTCTAAAAACTCGCCAGACGCGAGACGACTTTGCCGTGCCGCATTGAAGAAATTCAAGACCGAACGCAATGCTGCTCGCGCCTTGCAACTGACGCCGGGTGAGTTTCATCATCAACTGATTGGAGCGCGACGCGACACCACGGCGATGACCGCTGCGCTCAAACGTGCCGATGCTCGCGCTAAGCGCGCACGATTGTGGTTGGCGAATGAACACGGTGACGGAACGATTGACCGCATCAGTTTCGAGATGATGTTGCGCGAATTAAAACAGGCGATGCAAAAAATGGAATCGCTCGCGCCGCGATGACATTCCGCGAATAGAGAAAAAATCAGTTGTATAAAAGCGTTGATGGAATTCATCAACGCTTTTTTATTTTTCATCTTCAACAATACGCTTGATGATGTGGTGGTGGTCGCCGTCACGCTGCTCTCGCTTTGGTTCGTCTGGTTCATCGCCGAGTTGTGGTGGAAGTGGATCAACGGTGATTACGAGTATCGCGGCTTCGATGCCAGTGGAGGAACTTTTAAGTGGCGCTGAAAAACTTATCGCTCGTGATGGTCGTTCTGCTCGTGTGCGCGATGCTCGTCGCACCGGCACAAGCCCAAACTAAAGACCCCGAAAAAATTAAAAGCGATATTGATTCGGCGGCAGCGCTCAACGTCACCAAAATAAAAAACTTTCAATCGTCGTATCTTCTGACGCATGGAAAGTTTTATCAAGCGTTGTGGTCTCACAGCAACGCCCCCGCCGACGGCAACCCGATCAGCGTTGACAAATTGCTCAGCAAACCTTCGTACCAAAACGAAACTCTTCAAAATCTTTTCGACGATGCCAAACTCGATAAGCTCATGTCGAATCGATTCAAGATTGATTGGTATGACGGACCCGGCGGCAAAGGTTACACGCTCACTGTTGAAGTGATCATCAATGGATTAACGTTTCAGCGCGTGATGCACTTGAGCGGCAACGAGATGTATCGAGAGCAAGCATGGTTTGAAGTGAAGCCGATTACGCGATGAAACGAATCGCTATTCTCTGCATCATCGGCGTGATGCTCGCCGCCACGCTCAGTGCTGCCGCCATTCCTGCCCAAGCCAAATACAACCCCGCGCCGGTCATGCGACCCAACAACGCGCTTGCCACAAATCTAGTTGCTTACTGGAAATTGGATGAGGCGAGTGGCACAAGAAATGATTCTGTTGGAACGAATCATTTAACGTCGAATAATAATGTGGGTCAGGCGACTGGGAAGCATAACTATGCGGCTAATTTTGTTGCCGCGAGCTCACAATATCTATCAGCTAGCAGCGCGATTGTGCCGGTTGGAGGAAGTGCAGGAGATTTTTCAATTTCGATGTGGTTGAACCCCGTTGCGTTAAATGCTAATCAGCTTTTAATTGTTCAGCAGAGTAGCACGCCGCGAATAGGTGATTTTTACGCTTACATTGACATAGGTGGTGGAGGAAAATTGTATTTTGCGAGATATAGAGGTACTGGTGGAAACTTGGGTGATAGTCGAGATGTCGCGGCTAGTAATTTATCGGCTGGTAGTTGGAATCATGTGGTCTTTACGTGGGCTGGTGGTGATGGTGGCACAGGGCATATTTTTGTTAATGGCTCAGATATAACAGTTAATGCGGTGAATAACACGAATCTCGGAAATTTTGGGAATATACCAAACACATCATTGGGTGGGCCCTTCGCTAATTATTATTTCAATGGCGATCAAGATTCGGTTGGCATCTGGACCAGGGGAATTAGTAGTAGTGAAGTAACAACTTTATATAACTCCAATGCAGGTTGTGACTATCCCTTCACCGCCTGCGAAGCCACCGCAACACCCACTGCAACCAACACGCCGTTGCCGCCCACCGCAACCAACACTCCGTTGCCGCCAACCGCAACCAACACTCCGTTGCCGCCAACCGCAACGCCGACCAACACCCCAACCAACACGCCGATTCCAATTGTCGTCATCATTACTGAGACTCCAATTCCCACTAACACGGCAACGCCCGGACCGTCACCCACACCAACCAGTACAGCTACGCACACAGCGACATTCACGCCGACATTAACTCCAACAATCACGCCGACCCCGCGCGACGTTCTCGGCGTGGATTTAGGCAGTGGCACTCAGCTCATCATCGAGCGTCATTGGTCGTTTGGCGAAGCGGCGATTGCAATTGCGTTGATTATCGTGGCGTTGGTTCTTTTCGTCACGTTAGCTATATCGGTGATACAGCGATGGCTATGACTCTATTGAGCAGCACGATGAATTGCTTAAGCGGTTTTGGCATCGTGGCCGGCATTGCCATTGCCGCGATCACCGTGTCGATTCTGTTAGTGAAGTTCTTCGATGATTTTCCGGTGATGAATGAGTGATTTGTTTTTGGACTTTCAGGAAGCGGCAGCCATTGTGTTAACCGCGCCGTTTCAATGGGTATTGACCGGTCTGATCGCCGGTGTGCTGTTGATGTGTGTGGCGATCATCGGGTTTGGTATTTACAAGCGACTCAATCAGTAAGGAGGTGATATGAATGTCATTCTCACTCGATATGACGGCAATGTTCAGCAACGCCAGTTTAATTGTGAACGCTTTGTGGCCGATCGCGGCGATCTCGGTCGGCTTCGCACTTGGCTTCTCGATCTTGAACATGGTCCGTAAGGCGCTCAAGGACGTGGCTTAATCACACGCTCGCCAAGCGTAGAAGAAACATCGCAAGTGTGTGGCGCGCGGTTTGCACCCGCGCGCCACACCCAAACTCTTCAAAGGTGTGATAGTGATGGTCAAAGTATTTCCGCGAAAATGGTTACAGGTAAGTCTGGCGCTGCTCATGGTAGCGACGGCGGCGCTGCCGTTGGCGGCATCGGCGCGTGCTGAGCTGCCGCGTGTGCCGCGCCACGCGCTAACTGATAACCTGGTGGCTTATTGGAACTTGGATGAGCAGTCAGGCACTCGCTACGATCAACTAACTGGATGCGGGGGGGGTGGGTGCGATCTCGACGCAAACAACAATCCACTTTACGCGGCGGGGAAAATTGGCAATGCCGCATCATTCGTCAGCGCGAGTCAGCAATCTCTCAGCGTCGTGCAATATGACGCGCTGACGATGGGCGACATTGATTTCACGGTCGCCGCTTGGGTTTATTTGGATAGCAAGAGTGACCACGGAACCATTCTTGCAAAGTTAGACAATTTTAAATACGAATATCTTCTTGCTTACAATGCCACGACAGATCGTTTCGAGTTTGACGTTTCGCCAGGCTACCCGACGATCAACACGGTTAGTGCTAATTCGTTTGGTTCGCCATCCACGGGGACATGGTATTACGTCGTTGGCTTTCACGACAGCGTCAATAACACCATCAACGTGCAGGTCAATAATGGCTCGGTGGATAGTGCTGCTTATTCAGGTGGTGGCATAAGTAGCACCGCTCATTTCTGGATCGGACGACACGAGAATGGAAATTTTTTAAATGGTCGCGTGGACTTGGCGGCTGTATGGAAGCGGACTTTGACCAGTGGTGAACGAACAACGCTTTACAACTCCGGTGCGGGCTACGATCTGTTTCCTGCATTACCACCATCAACGTACACGCTAAACCCGATTAAAGATAATTACATTAACGATTCGTCTCCATTGGCGAATAACAACAATAAAGAATCTGTGTTCACTGATTTGCTTGGAACAACTTACCGTGAGAATGTGATTCGGATTGGAGATGTGGGAAATAATCGCGGGCTAATGATGTTTGACTTAGGAACGATCAATCCTAGCGCGACAGTTGTCACTGCAACTCTTACCCTCAAACAAATTGTGCCGCCGTTGCAATCTGCTGTTACTGGCGGAACGTTTGATGCTTATTTGATTCGGCGGCCATGGACGGAGGGTAGCAGTGCGTGGAGTAAGCGTGGCTATCCGTTTCAGTCGTTCAATAATTCGCAAACGATGACAAATGATAGCTGGGGTGACTTTATTGATATTGGCGGATTTGTGTTTGTTGATCCTAATGGACTTTCTAATGGATCCACACGTTTTGAGCCATCTCACAGCACGGGAACAATTTTAGATAATGGCGATCTCGTTATTGATGTTACGCAAGATGTTGAGGATATTGTTTCTGGCTCAAAAACAAATTATGGTTGGGTCATCATTGAGCGTAATGGCACTGGCGATCATCGCGCAATGTTTTATGCGCGCGAAAGCAATTACTCCCCAGAATTAATAATCAACTTCACTCAAGCGACTTTCGTTCCAGAAGATGGGTTGTTTTATGTCCGTGATGGAAATTTCGAATCATCCTCCGCTGTAGGCTACAACGACAGCGAATCGTGGAAAGGGACAATTTATAACACGTCATCAAGCAGCTATCCATCGCTCCGCTATTTTGGTGATGCTATTACTCCAACGGCATATCAAGCCGCATGTTCTTCTAAGTACGTGAACATTAAGAGCGAGTTCGCTTTCAATGCAAACTATCAACCGTCTGGATATATTGAGCAAAAATTTTATTGGCTAGGTGGAACTGCATATTTTCGCGCGGCGATGCGAACACCGTATGGAAATGCAAATCCTGCCATCCGTTTTACAAAAGATACTAATGATGCTGAATTAATTTTTAATGTAAACGGCGTCAACGACTGGTTTAATTTCAATGTTACAAAATTCTATTTATCGCCGGGTTGGTGGACGCTGAAAATTTATAATCGTCCTGTGATTCAATCATTGTCCGAATTCGATTTTTCGATTGATGATATTTCCTTGTCTGCCGCATTCAATGGAACCGATAAGTTTTCTTCGCATTGCACGGAATTTTATGGTCCTACTATTACACCTAATTTCACTCCAACACAAACGTTAACGCCATCTCCCACTCTAACGCCAACAGCGACATTGGTTGTCGTAACTCCTACCGCAACGCCAACTCTTTTACCCAACAACACTGCAACACCAACACCCACCCGAACGCTTGCACCAACGAACACGCCGCGTCCAACGAACACGCCGCGTCCAACGAATACGCAGCCGCCTACTGCCACGCAACAGCCGCCAGAGTTAACTGCGACGGCACAAGGCACAACCGTACCAACCTATACGCCATTTCCAACCTATACGCCGTATCCAACTCCCACTCCGTTTGAACCGCCACCACCACAAAAACAGCCGGAGCAAGGATGGGATCAATGTCTCGAACCTACTGATGGTAATCCTCTTGCATGGTCTGGTTATTATCAATGCCAACTGTTTAACTTTTTCACATGGTCTCCAAGCAATACGCAACAAATAAAAGACTTGCAGACTGTGGCAAATGGCCGTGAACCGATGTCATCAGTTAACGTGATCATCAGGATATTTAACGAGACGGCATCTATGTTAAAAAGTGTGCCGTGGGAAACGACAGGAGCTTATTGTTCTAATCAATCTCCGAATCCACTGACAATTTTAGATACTGCAAAAGGCATACTGCTTGGAGAATTCTCGTTTACATCTGCTTCGGCAACGTATCAATACAATCCGAACTTCAGCACATTAGCTGATCCGATTGTTGGTCCCCATATTGCGAAAGGGATCAATTTCGCTATCAACATTTTGTGCCTCACCGGAATATATCCAATTGCTCAGTGGGTGCTGAATCTACTAACGATTTATTTATTCATTCGATACATTATGAAACGATGGATTTCAGTATTGTGAGGCATCATGGAAGTCGTTAATTTATGGGGTTACTTGATCGAGGGCATAGCACAGGTGTTGATGTTTATCGTCGAACAATTACCGATGCCGTTTGCTGATTTTCAAGTGATATTAAACAATCTTCCAACGATGCTTTATTTTGCAATAGCACCACTGTTTATCTTAGTTGGATCATTTATTAACTTGCAAATTTTTATGGCTGTTGCGATTGCCGTCCTAATTCTGGAGGGAGCTCGCGCTATAGTTGGATTGTGGCGATTAATATTGCGAATGATACCGGCCGCTGGATGATTGGGTGATGAATGCCTTGGTGGAATCCTTTTGACTCTGATGTAGAAATTGTGGAAGAGGGCGTGGACCCGCTTGCCTCACCATCGCGCCGCCGGAAGAGTGGGCGTGGGAAATGGTTGTGGATGGGCGGACTGGTGCTGGCGTTCATCGGCATCTTATGGTTTGGTATTTCGCGCGTCAGCGGTAGCACACCCGAACCAACCGCAATACCTTCGCCGACATTGCGCGCGCCGAGTGTCAAAGTGATCGCGCCGAGCGCAGCGCCAACGAGCGAACCGCCTCTCACTGAATTGGCGAAACTATCGGGCGCGCCGACTCTGCCACCTGCCACATCCACGCCGGTGCAACCGAGCGCATCACCGACGCCGGGCAAGTCGGCGACACCGAGCGCGACGACGACGGCGCGACTCGTGGTACAGGTGTTGATCGCCACGAATACGGTGACGCCAGTAATATGGACGGTGACACCTTCGGTGACACCCTATCCCACTTACACCAACTATCCGACTCAAACATTTACGCCGTATCCAACTTACACGCCGTATCCAACGTACACGCAGCGCATTGCGACGGTGGTGGTGTATGAGACGGTCATCTTTTATCAGACGGTGATCGTCACAGCGACTCCGACCATCACCCCCACGCCAAGCAACACGGTATCGCCGAGCAACACGGTGTCGCCGACAAACACGGCGACGCTCACACCGTCACCGACGAGGACGCCATGAAAGGTGGATCGCATCTCATACTCGGCATCGCCGGTGCGGCACTGGTGCATACGCATGTGCAGCCGTTGGCGGCAACCCCGTTGGATTATGCGTTGGTCTTTGGCGCGGCGGCGATTGGATCGCTCCTGCCTGATATTGATCATCCCAACTCAACCATTACCAACGGGCTTGGTTGTGTCGGCGCGCTGCTCAGTGGCGTGGCGCGATTCGTCGGCGGGCATCGTGGCGTGACGCACATGCTGCTCACATGGTTTGTAGTGTCGTGGTTAGTTCTGTTTGCGATGGCGATCTATGTCCGTGGAAATGCCGGCATCGCTATCGCCTTCAGCGTGGCGTATCTGCTGCACCTGCTCGCCGACGCGATCACCGTCGAGGGCGTGCCGTTGTTCGCGCCGCTCTACTCGAAGCGGGTGTGTTTGTTGCCGGGCGCGATAGCCATTCGCACCGGTTCGTTTGTGGAATATCTTTTGTTAGTTGTGACCGGCGTGTGGTTGGTCACGCTATGGCGAGGAGGCGCGTAATGGAAAATTATCGCGCGATTGGTTTAACGTTGACGTTGTTTGTGTTCTGTGTGCATCCGTTGTTATGGTTTGGGCTTGGGCTTGCGCTCGGCAGTGGACGCATTCAGGTGCGGCTGCCGTCGTTTACGCCGCGCGCCTCGAAGCCCGGCGAAACGTTGTGGGATGCGTTCAATCGTAAGCAAGCACCTGATTTGTAAAAAGGAGTGATCATGAAAAAGAAACTTTTAGATTTGGCGAACGTATTTTTAACGACGTTAGGCTTTTTGCTCTCGCCCGCATTACTAGCAGGCTTCATCGTCATCGTTATTTTCGTGATGACGCAAAGCGGCAATAGTCAACCGTTGGCATTGGTGGGTGTGGTGTTTGTCGTGCTGCTCCTCAAAGATTTATTTGAGGTATGGTCTGATGATGATTCCAACGTGCATGATGACGTATTGACCGCAGTTAAAGCGGCAGGGAAAAACGGCATCACGCCGGTAGAGATCGCTCGCCGCACGAGCATCGGGCGCGCCGACGTGAAAGAGGTGTTGTGCGATCTCTCTGATCTGCACGAAGTGATCGAGAGTGACGGAAAGGTGTTTGTGGCATGAACACCACGGCGCTTAAATTGCACGACTACGTGAAATCGCTCTCCGAAAACAAATGGCTGCGTCTGTTTGTGAAGTATGCGGCACTACCTAGTTTGACAACGTTTGCAGACGCTTACCTTATTGTCGTAACTGGCGCGGTCATTGGGGGTGCCGGCATTGTCGTGATGCCCATTGCGATCAACTCGCCGCAATTCTTTGGCGAACTGATAGCGCAGATGTGTTTGCAAAATGGCAGTTGCGATTTCACTCTCAACATGGTGTCGCTTTTCACGGGTCTCTATATCTTGTTAATCACGGTCATTGTTTTGCTCGCGCCGCTCAACCTCATGTCGCTTGATGAAACAGATAGTGACGACGTGTTAGCGCACTTAAGCGGTAAGAATGATGGCCGTGCCTTTTCGCTCAACGAACTCGCGGAACGATTCAACATCAAGCGCGACGAGATGCAAGTCATCGTCGAGCAGTTAATTGACGACGAAAAGATAGAGCGCATCGCGGCAACTGCTTGGAGCAATGAGCAATATGCGGTGCGAGTTAAAGAGACATGATGAGCGAACGCTTTACCGCGTGGACACTGTCACTGGCGCAGCGTGACGGCGTGTTAGCGACGCTGTTTGTGTTGGCGGCGTGCATCGTGTTCGCTTCTGTGGTAATAGCCGCGCAGCTCGATAATAAATGGCGAACTCGTTTCAATGTCGCTGGTACATTGTTGGTAGTTGTCGTCTTCTATGGTGCGCTGACTATGTTGGTGACGCGATGAAAAAGATTATCAGTGCTCTCTGTTGGTTGATGAGTGTGCTGCCCTTGCCGTCACCGTTGGCGCGTGATGAGTGGCGCGACCTGGCGAAGATGTTGAATGGCGAACCGTTGCCGGATGAACGCAAAAACTATTTGAAAGCAAAGGTTGGTGCATTATGATTTTCAACACTCTCGAAGGTAGTTTGATGCTGTTTGGTGTGCTTCTTGTTTCTTCCATCATCTCCGTAATCATAGTTCTACTGGCGAAAGGTAACTATCACGGTTTGGAATGACCACCCTCGCCCGATCATTTCCACAGAAATATGCGTTGACCTTCAACCTGCCGCCGCTCGCATGGTTACTGCTGCTCGCGCTCGCATTGCGGTTTGCCGGGCTGGGTAGTAGCGCCATCTGGTATGACGAATCGTATCAGGCGGCGGTGAGCGCGTTGCCATTTGTCGAGATGATCCGCGTTGCTGCGATGGATTCGTGGCCGCCGTTGTGGTTCATCATCACGAAAATCTTTGCGTCGTTGTTGGGGAGCGAGCTGTGGGCACTGCGTTTGCCGAGCGCGTTGTTTAGCCTGGGCGCGCTCGCATTGACGTGGCGCGTTGGCAAAGAACTCGGGTTAAGTGAGCCCATTCTGGTCGGCGGCGTGGGCGCATTGGCGGTGCTGCCGTATCAACTGTGGATGGCGCAGGACGCGCGCGGCTATGCGTTTCTCTCGGCATTGTATCTCGCCGCAATTTTATTCGGCTTGCAACGGCGTTGGCTAGGTCTGGCGGCGTGCGTCGGATTGAGTCTCTACACGCACTTCGTCATGTTGCTCTATCTGCCGGCACTGGTGATCGCGCTGCTGATTGCCTTGGAGGATGCCCGGTCACGTTTCGCCTCTCTGGTTGCCATCGGCGCGGGCGCGATGGCGTTTGTGCCCTATCTCCCGACGTTCATTGTGCAAACCGATTATCAACCCTGGCTGACACATCACGATTTTTTATATCAATTGCAAGCCCTCAGCATTACTCTGTTTGCCAATGTCTTTGATGTGGCGATGGCATTCAGTGTGTTGATTCTCTTGCTCGTAGCGATCGGTGTTTCGTTGCTGATGACGGTTGCTATACGGCGGCGCCCCCTGATCGCTCTCGCCACGCTGGCGCTGCTGCCGTTCATCACCATGCAGATCGTGGGCGAACTCTACAAACCCATTTTGTATTATCGCGTTCTCTCAATGATCGTCGCGCCAGGGGTGTTGTGGCTAGCCGCGGCGTGGTCGAATGTTCCATTCCGCATGGTGCGCCACGTCGCGGGCGTTTGTGTCGTGGTCGTCGTGGGCATGTCGCTCGTGCAGTGGTCGCCGACGAACAAAGGATCGAGTCTGAAAATGTATAGCGACATCATCCGCGAGAGCTGGCAGCCGGGCGACGTGGTGTATCACGCCACGGCCACCTCGTTGCTGCCGTTTCGATTTTATCTTTCCGACAAAACGCATTACCTGATCAACGATGACGATGTCGCCGATGGCTTGCTGAAAAAATCTGAACGCGCGCCACTCGGAATTGTCACCGCCGATTTAGATCGTGTGCCGTGGCGGCGGGCGTGGATCGTCTGGTCACGCGATGTGATGCTCTCGCCCGCCGTGAATGAGCAATTTAGAAATCTCACAAAAGACGATGCGCGTTTTGTGGGGCGCATCGCCTACTGGCAAACCGCGCCTATCGAAATTTGGTTAATCGAAGGCGAGCACGGATGAATCAAACACAGATAGATAACGAGTCGGTAGAATTTTATTTTCTGTCGTTGCTCGTGTCATTCGTACTCGGCGTGGTAGCCGGCGCGACCGTGTTCGCGTCATTTTTTCAATGACCCTCCTCGCCCGATCATTTCCACAGAAATACGCGCTGACCTTTAGCCCGCCGCCGCTTGTTTGGCTAATGTTGGTCGCGCTCGCGCTGCGCCTACTCTTACTCGGCAACGCCGCGCTGTGGTACGACGAAAGCGGATCGGTCTGGATGGCGTCGCTCCCCTTCGAGCGGATGCTGCAAGCGACCGGCGGCGACGTGCATCCGCCGTTGTATCTCGCGCTGTTGTGGGTGTGGGTCCGCATGGTTGGCGTAAGTGAATTCATGGTGCGGCTGCCGAGCGTGATCATCTCGGTGCTGGCGCTGCCGCTCGCTTGGAAGATCGGCGAGCGACTCGGACTGAAGCGTGAGGCGGTGATCGCCGGCGTGGTGTTGCTGACTCTCGCGCCAGTGCAGTTGCATTACGCGCAAGAGGCGCGCATGTACGCGTTGATGCAGTTTGAATTTCTGCTTGGCTTGTATGGCGCGCTCTCGCGTCGTTGGTGGATATTTGGCGTCAGCATCATCGCGTTGCTTTACACCCAAAATCTTGGCGCGTTTTTCATCGTCATCCTCAACGTGGTCGCTGTCATCATTGCCATGCTCGAAGCGCGCCAGACGAAACGCGGCACGGCGTTTCTGTGGATCGTCTGGTGCAACATCGCCATGATGGTTTTATATTTGCCGTGGCTGAGCGTGCTGCGCTCGCAGGTGCAGGAAGTCGGATCGGGTTGGTGGGCGCAGCCGATTAGTTTTGGTTCGGTGATGTACGTACTCTACATGCTCTTCTGGACGTATAGCACACCCGATGCGCTGCAAGCCCACGCCGCGCTGTTATTGTTCGCCGCGCTGAGCTATGCCATCGGTCGAGCGATTGTCAAACGAGATCGCGCCGCGCTGATCCTCTGCCTGCTCATGTTCACGCCGATCATGTTCACGGTCGTAGCAAGCGTCGCCTGGCATCCGGTGCTTTTGTTTCGCGCGCTCATGCCGGTCTCGCCGATGCTGTGCCTCTTGCTCGGTTGGGCGTTGGTGGATGGAGTCACGCTGCGCGGCAGGTTGGCGGCATCACTGTTCGCTGCGCCGCTGATCGCCACCTGTCTCATTGCCTACTTTCTTTTCATCCCTGACCAGAAGGGCGGCGTGAAAGATTATCTCAACGCCATTGAGTACCGTGCCGGTGATGTGATCTATTACGTCAACGAAGGACCGGCAATGGCGATGCACTTTTACACGCCGCCCTCCTGGACTCAAGTGATGATGCCGCCACCGGCGCGCAATCTGGGTTCGTTGACAGAGACCACACGCCGCGCGCTGGGCTTCGATGTGCGCTCGCTCGCCGACGTGACCTGGACTCGGGCTTGGGTCATACGGTCATCCGCGCCCACCACCACGCTCGAAGAAGATGCCGCCGTTGACGAGCTGCTGAAGACCTACACGCATCAAGTCATCGTCGAGCACACAACCGATTACACGCATCAAGCCGTCTATTTGTTGTGGAATAAAAATGTGGGTGTGCCATGAACGTTCCATTGCCATTTCAAACGAGTGAACTATGACACGAAGAAAAAAAAGCGGTCTTTCATTGTGGGACGATTCGCCGAAACGAAAAACGCGCGAGCGCAAAGGCTTCTCTGGTTTGGAGAATCTGTTTGTTGATAAGAAACGCAAAGGCAAACGAAAAGGTGGCGGGTGGGAGAAGTATTGGACTTCGACTCGCGAAAAAAAAGGCAAGCGAAAAGGCGGCGGGTGGGAAAAATACTGGACTTCAGATAGCGATAAAAAAAGCAAAAGCAAAAGTAAGCGTGGCGGTAGTTGGGGTTCGATAGGAAACGGTATGGATAGATTGTTTGGCACGGATCGTCCTAATGAAAACGCAATCGCGTTTGTGCGATTGGCGAACACCCTGGGGGCAGATATTAGTGACGAGGAGCGTCAAGAGATTTATCGTCGTTCTTCTTTTGACAGCAACATGAGCAATCTACTTAATACCAGCGGTGGGCAGCGCGTTGAGGCAATACTACAAAACGCCAAACCAAGCGACGTTGATGATCATGAAAAATGGATCGGCGCAATTCTCAATGAATATAAAGAATCGTTGAACACAAAAGACGGTTTCACTAAAGAGATGTTGAGTGATGACATCAAAAATTTGTTGGGTGGAAAAAGCGTTAGACAGGCGGGGCAATATACGCGCGATCTTATTGATGAGTCTGAGCGAGAACGGCGAGCAGAAGAGCGTGCCGCATTAATATCTCAAATAGTGTTTGACTCTGGAAGCACCGATAAAAAATTCATCAGGGAAGAATTAAAAAGGCGACTAGAAGCAAGGTCTGAACAACAGCGAGGACAAATTGACAGAGAAGAGAACCGCGAAAAGGCGATCAACCAATTCCTGAGATTCATTGGGCTTGCAGATTAGTCCGTAGAAAACATTTATGGCTATAGCGATTGAGCCAACGAACAATTTACTAGCACAAACTAAAAGCATATTGTTGTCAGCGCAATCTAAGGTACAAGAAAGGATTGAGCGCTTACCCCTTGCTTTGCGAATCCGAGTCGACGCTGCGTCTGAGAGTGAACGCAATGCTTATGTGATTCAACGTGTCAAAGAGCAACAGCAAGCTAAAATTGATTCAAGCCTGAGAGCGCTTACAAAAGACTACGCACGTCTCATCCGTAATTCACTCGCCAATATGGGGATAAGTCATATCACCAGAGATGCTGGGCAAAAGAATGTATCGCAGATTAAATACATCCAAAGAAAAGCCACGCTGCAAGCAATTTACCTCGAAGTAAACATCCCACGCTTGCCCGGTTACTGCACCATTGACATGATGCTCGACCCGGCAGTGTTACGCACGTTGAGCTTTGCTTGCCGCCGCGTGGTGCGCCCGGTCTACGAAGAGAATCACCCGGAGCGCGGCTTCTGGTTCATGGTGGAGCTCAAACAGGGCGTGCGCGGCATTCCGCGTATCGTGGATTATGACGCGATGCTGAAGACGATCCGCGAGGGCGCGCCGCCGCTCAGCATCCCGATTGGTGTCGGCGAAGCCGGCAAGATGATCATCCGCGACATCTACGATATGCCGCACATGCTGGTCGGCGGTGCCACGCAGCAGGGCAAGAGCGTATTCATCAAGATGATCGCCTGCACCTTGGCGCAGCGCAACTCACCGGACATGCTGAAAATTATTGGCGTTGATTTAAAAGGTGGCGCCGAGCTGAGAGAACTCGACCGTCTGCCTCACATGATGTTTCCGTTAGTGAAACGCAAAGATGGCGTGATACCGCTTCTCAAAATGACGATGCAGGAAGTGGAGAGACGATTCAATGTTTTTGAAAAAGCGGGAGTCGTCAATATCAATGGCTACAACCAGCGACATTCAAAACGCATGGCGCGGTGGGTTTTCATTATTGACGAGATCGCTAATCTAATACTTGACCCGGAGTTTTCTTCTGAGGCGGAAATGTATCTCAGCGACATTGCTGCCATGAGCCGCGCGGCCGGCATTCATCTTATTATTGCCACTCAGCGCCCGTCCACGAATGTCGTTACCGGACTCATCAAAGCTAACTTCCCGGTGCGCGTGGCGTTTGCTTGCAGCGACAACGCTTCGAGCAAAACGATTATTGATACGACCGAGGCTTCGAAGATCGGCGAGCCGGGCAGAATTATATTTGCCATGGGACGCGATAAAACCGAATTGCAAACGCCGTGGTTTTCACCAGAGATGATGAACGAAGTGATAGACGACTTATGCACGATGCCGCGCGAGCAGGTGTTGGAGAAACGCAAGCGGCACAATCTCACCGTGCATGACATTCTGAGATTTGCGATCAGTCATTACGACTCCACCTTCCCAATACACAATCTATTTGATTCGTTGCGCGCGCATGGAGTGACACGCGATGAAATTAGAGACATCGGGATTAAATTTGATAAGAAAGAATTTGAGTTGGACGGCGCGATTTATTGTATGCGCGAGAGCAGCTTCGACTCAAAGACGCGACTTCAGACGCCGCGCAAGATTGAACTGGTGCGGCGGTTAGACGATAGTGGCGAAGGTAGTGGCGAAGACAGTGGCGGTCTAGTGGCGAATGACATCTCTAGCAATGTGTCCATGCCAACGAATGTGCTTAGAATTCCTAGTGGCGTAGTGGCGATGAACGGGTCGCCGAGCCCAGACGACCCGCAAGCAGACGAAGAAGCGGATGAAGAATCGGAGTAAAAGCGTTTCGCAGAATGCGATTTATGCGAAGCCGTTTAGTATAATCTCTTCGCAGAACATCCGCGACCGCGCGCGTAAGGCGCGAAAAGGAGTGCGTAGAATATGATGAACCGAGTAAAGCAAGTGATCCACGACATATCGAGAAGGATTAGATCGGCCGTGGATGATTGGGTAATACGACTGATTGAAGCACGTATGAACGACTTGACCGATGACGAGAAGGAGAGATTGATATCTGACCTTGAAAAAATACCGCTCAAACGAAAACAATGACTCTCTACCCTTCCGAGCTCAAACACTTCAGCCAATGGTTCACCACCACCAACGGTGATGCCCTCACCCCGCCGCGCCTGACCGCGCAAGATGTGAAGGATTACATCGCTCATCTTCAGCGTGACGGTTATGCCGTTGGCACCATCAACAAACGCATCGTGGCGATCCGCGCCTACATCAAGGACGCTATCGAGCGCGATGAGATTGATCGTGATCCACTGCTCAACACTAAGCACATCAAACTGAAGTATCAGGCATTGGCCCCAAAGTGGCTTGACCGGCGCGAGCAGGCGGCACTGCTGCGCGAAAGCGAACGTACGATCAACGCCGCCAACACTCCCAACCGGCAGAGACTTGCCGGGCGCAACCATGCCGCCATCATCTTCCTGATGAATAGCGGCTTACGCATTAGTGAGCTGATGAGTGTGCAGAGTGATGCTGTCGAAACGAATGAACGCAGTGGACGTGTTACCGTCGCCGGCAAGGGAAACAAACAGCGCATCGTGCCGCTCAATGCCGACGCGCGAGAGGCGGCAGCCCGTTTGAACTTTCCGCTCGACATCTCACCGCGCCAGTTTCAGATCGCGCTGAGCGAGATTGCCCGGCGCGCCGCGCTTGACGACGTGACGCCGCATACGCTGCGTCACACCTTTGCTAAGAATTTGATTGATAGCGGCGTGGGCCTGGAGAAGGTCGCGGCGCTGCTGGGTCACAGCAACATCAACACCACGCGCATCTACACCACGCCGAGTGAGAAGGATTTGCAGAGAGCGGTCGAGGGGTTAGAAGTGTGAGACGGTCAACGCAATGCCGGGTTATTCCAATTCGCGGCGACGATGATGATCACCAAGCACATGCCCATGCCCATCAGCACCGACCAGATAGAAATAGCCAGGACGTGCCACTTGGTCAACGACTGTTTAGATTTGCGAATTCTTTTTGGAGTTGGATAGTGGCGTGGTGGATCGTTGGGGATGGGCGCGTAACCGCGCACGTAGGTTTGCCCGATGCGCGCCGGCAATGAGGTACGTGGTGCAGGGACCGCAGGCGCAACCGCTATTTGTTTCTTGGCGTATAGAAACCACACTGCCGCGCCGATGGGCCCTGTCACAAACACAACAATCGCCCACATCGTTTTATCGGGATGACGGCTGACGAGCGCATCGAAGACCCCACCGAACCAGAGTGCCAGTGATGCCAAGAGAACAAATACACCAACGCCGATGGCGCAGAGTTCGAGAAGCAAGAGCGATAAAAAGAATTCAACCATCTAACGACCCCGTTGACAGTGATGCTAGAATAAGCTCATGAAAAGAATACTTCCTTTTATGTTTGACAACTTTACTTTACCGCCATCTGCTATTAGTGTGACTGCTCTGGTGCTTGCAACTCGCTTCGGCGAATGGACGTTGTATACCGAGCGTGAACGATTCTTTTTGACGCTACAGGCGGCATTGTTTATTACCGTTGCTCATCTGATGATTGATTGCATCTCACTCCTCCCCTCTTGGAAAAAGAATAATCGTCGCCAACAGCAACGCACAGAGCAACCCGCTCACCCAGAAACCGCCGACGATCCACAAGAGCCATTCCAACCCGAAAACTCCGCGCCATAGATCAAAGTCCCGCGTCAGAGTTATAAAAACCAACCAGCCTATCGCTCCAATGCCAAAGGCTGCACCGAGTCGGGATGTAATCTTTTTCTTCATCCTTCCCTCCGCATTTCCACGAAAATAGCTCTCCCAAAACTGCCTCTTGACAAGCAAGGCGGTTTTGGTTTATAAATAACCGCACACGGATATGAGAGAATTTATCAACACCGAAGAAGCGGCACAACAACTCGGCTACACTGCCCGACACGTACGCTTGCTGATCAGCCGAGGCGTCATCAAGGCGCAGAAGATGGGCACCGGCTCCCGATCTGTTTACATCATCCCCCTCAACAAAGAGTTTCAAAAGTTCAAAGCACAACGAGATAAAAAACGCGCCAAGCTGCCGAGCGGCAGCCCGGCGCGTTAGCCACCTAATCAGTGCATCCGCACTGACACGATTTCTGACACTTGTCTAGGGTAAAAGAAATCGGCAGCACATTAAAAACTGAATAGATGACTTGTGGCGACGACAAGATTTGAACTTGTGACCAAGAGCTTATGAGTCTCCTGCTCTACCACTGAGCTACGTCGCCAATTGTTGCGCGGGCGAGATTATAACACCCGCAATTTTCTCGTCAAGCAGTTCGTCACGATAATGCCATATCACATATCACAAAAAGGATAAATGACACTGCGATTGTCGCCTCTGTGCATCGTACGCTGTTAGCGATGACAGCATGAGCCGTTGCAATTTAATTTAGCAAAAAAGAGGAGAGACTATGTCTAAACTATCCCGTCGTGATTTTTTGAAAGTGATCGCCGCCGGCGCAAGCGGCGCGTTACTCAGTGGATGCGGACAACCTGCTCCCGCACCCACGGCGGCGCCCCCGACTCGCACTCCGCTTCCGCCGCCGACTCTTGTTCCACCCTCTGCCACTCCGCTTCCCACTGTTGTTCCAACTGCTGCACCCACCGCGACTCCGAAACCCATACCCGAGCTGGTTGTGGCGCGAGGCGAGAATCCCGAAGAGATGATCCGTCAAGCGATGAAAGCGATGGGCGGCATGGAGAAGTTCGTCAAAAAAGGCGCGGAGGTGATCATCAAACCGAATATGTGCGTGGGCTATCGCAGCTACGAGTATGCCGCCACCACAAATCCGTGGCTGGTTGGCGGGATTGTTAAGTTGTGCCTTGAAGCGGGCGCGAAGCGTGTGCGCGTGATGGATTTTCCATTTGACGGCACGCAGCAACAAGCCTACACCCAAAGCGGCGTTGAGAAAGAAGTGAAAGCGGCGGGCGGTCAGATGGAATATATGGCAGCGTTTAAATATACCAAAGTGAAATTACAGAACGCGGTTGAGTTGAAAGAGTCGGAGATTTACGATGACTTTTTGAAGCCCGATAATGTGATCATCAATGTGCCGATTGCCAAACACCACGCGGCGGCAAGGCTCACGCTGGGCATGAAAAATTTCATGGGCGTGATTGTGGATCGCGATGTCCTTCATCACAACTTGGGACAGCGCATCGCCGATTTGAATACCAAAATTAAACCGATGCTGACGGTGATGGACGGCACGCGCATTCTCATGGCAAATGGTCCACAAGGCGGCAGACTGAGCGACGTGAAAAAGATGAATACGATCGCCGTCAGTCAAGACATTGTTGCTGTGGACAGTTATGCCACACAATGGTTCAACCTGAAGCCCGACGACATTGCTTACATCACCGCAGGCGCAAAGATGGGTTTGGGCAAGAGCGATTGGAAGAGTTTGAGGATTGA
>ORJL010679062.1_pt1 | contig 23901 bp, 29 predicted proteins | sample 1779941 | NCBI WGS metagenome assembly ORJL01 (sample SAMEA104232317, study PRJEB22302) | groundwater metagenome | biome: forest; feature: aquifer; material: groundwater | place: USA | collected 2011-08-07 | depth 5.8 m
CTCCCGGTGCTGGGCCTTGTTTTGCAGGACGAGGAAAGCCGCGAATATGCTCAGTATCCAAGCCCACAGCAGTATCGAGCCCGCCTGTCCAGCCCACCAGGCGGCGAAGGTGAAGAAGATGTCCATATCGCGGTCGGAGTATTGGGCCACATACTGAATGCTGAAGTCCCTGGTGATGAAGGCATATACCAATGCGGCAGACGATATGGTGGCAAGCCCCAGAGTAACAAGCACGCCCATCCGGCTGCTACGCCACAACTCCGGGTAACCTCGAGTCGAAAGGAAAGCAGCCGTTGCCGTGTAAGCCGAGATAGCGAAGGCAATTATTAGGGCGATAAAGCCAAGGTCAACCACTTTTGTTCTCCTCAGGTCCTATCATCATGGAATAGGCGAATACTTCGTAGGGCACTTGGCCAGAAGGGTGTTGGCCTCAAATGTGCCACCGGACGTAAGCTTACCCTCCAGGACCACCTCCGCCCCTGGCTTGAAGCTATCCGGCACTACTCCTTTGTAGACCACCGGGATGTTCTTGGTCTCCCCTGCGGCGATAAAGCGGAGGGTCATGTTCTTGGAGTCTGATTGCACCGTCCCATCGACAACGGTGCCGCTGATGCGCAGCTGCTCCTCGGATGCAGAGACCTTGCTGGCCAGCAGCTCGTCAACAGTCATGTAGTACATGGAAGTGCTCGCAATGCCGGAGTAGATCAGATAGATTACCGCCAGAGCGACGATTGCTCCGACCGCCAGGACTTTCTTGTTCTTGAAGAGGCTCTTGCGTGAGACCGGCTTGGGCCGCGGGATCTGACCTGCCGCTGCGCTCCTTTCCATATCGATTCTCCTTTCTCAGGCTCGTTATCTCATTTGATTGTTTGGAAGGCGTCCTTCAGGAACTGCTCCTCCTGGCCTGCGGGCGCCGCTATCCAGATGACCTGACGTCCCTGCTGATAGTAGTAATGACGCTGTCCCTGGCCGGTCACCGTGTAGACCTGTCTTCCATTGACCTGAAGCTGCTGCAGATTCTTGAAGTACTGGTTCCCGGCGCCGATTCGGGTAGTCATAGCCTCAAAGACTTGAGTGGCGATGGCCTCATCCTTCGTCTCGCCTAGGTACACGATTGCGTCTTTCCCGTAGTGAGCTATCCAGCCTTTAGAGAGACCGACTCCCTTACCGTGAAGTTGCTGCAGCTCTTCCATGGCCTGAGCTCCAGTCATCATCGCACCCCGGCGCAGTCCTCCAATCTGGGTCGGGATGCTGGCAGCTAGCTCTGACACCGGCCCCATGCCCGCGTCAGAGCCCGGTGGCTTCTGAGCCTGGTCCCATATTCCTACGGTTACCGCAACCAGGATTGCGAGGCCCAAAACTACCTGCACCGCGATAATCAGCGCTCTCCGGCTGGACCGGCTTCGCCGACCTGCTCCAGGGTGGTTCACTCCAGATAAGGCATTCTCGTTCAACTCTAGCCTCCCTTGCCCGGACGCCTCACTCGCTGCCCGCAGCCAGAGCAGAAATTCTCGTCTCCATCCAGCGATGCGCCACACTTGGAGCAGAAGGATGGTGCTGCCGCCCCAACTCGCTTTGCACGTGACTGGCTTGGCCGGCCCCCTGTGGAAGCGGGCGCATTCGCCCGGCGAGATGGTGGAGCTGTGGCAAACCCGGTCCGGCGTGGGCTCACCTGCACGGTCTCCGGCCGGCGTCGCACTGCCAGGTAACCGAGAAAGCCCAAGGCGCCTGCGCCGCCGATGCCCAGCGCTACCAGCCCGGTCTTATCGTCGGGGTTTCCGCCACCACTGCTGCTCGGATTCTTCTTGGCCACTGAAGGTTTGTCATCGCTCTTCTGGTAGGCGATCTTCATGTCGACCGGCTCTTGCGGCTCGAGGTTGCTGAAGTTCAACTGGTAGTACTTGAAGCCCTGGCCGTCGCTGGAGGTCTGGGTGGCGTTTGGAGATAGAGTGAAGCCGGTCGAGCGCAGCGGCTGCTGGACGGATACCTGCAGACCGTCAATAGGGTAAGAGGGCTGATAGGTGAATCCTATCTGCCGGTCTCCAGCACCCTGGACCGGGTTGTAGTAATACTCGAAGTAGTAGTCCGGCACAGGTAGCTTGTAGGTCAGCACAACGTTGTTGCCTTGCACGCTCGTCTCAAAAAGCTGGCAGAGGTGCTCGTCACCGGGTTGCTTCAGTCCGCAAACCTCGGTGGCCTCGGCGTCGGCTGGCAGGTTGAAGCTGACCTGTGCCGGAAAGTTGGTGGATGCAAAAGTCCCTTGCTCGATCACCAGGACCCTTGGCTCGTCGTACTCCGGCTCGACAGTTATGTGCGCGGTCTTGATCCGTAGATCGCCGTCCGCGCCGGCAGGCGAAGATGTCAGGGCTGTCGCCAGCCCGAAGACCAGCGCCAGCAGTGGCAGGGCGACTGCTGCCTTGCGTCCGAGTGTCCTGAGTCGTGAGTTTCGTTTCATTGCTTGACTCTCTCCCTTTGATAAGCGGCATCAGGCTGCAGAGCCGCTGTCACATTCCGTCTCCTGTACATGACCAGGAGCGACACAACCGAGAAAGCCAGAAGGGCCAGCGCTACCAGTTGTGCCTCCCGCAGCCCGAAGGCCAGGAGTACATTATCTCTCCAGAAGGAGACGGTGAACTTGTTGATAGAGTAAAGGAGTAGGTAGGTTGTGAAGAGAAAGCCGTCATTACGTACGCGCTTTCGGATACTCCAAATGAAGCCGAAGATGGCCAGGTCCCAGACCATCTCGAAGCCTTGAGCAGGTAAGAAGGGCACGCCCAATGCTGGAGCCATGGCCCCAGGGTTGGTGTACACGATGCCCCACGGCAGATCGGTAACCGGACCCAGGGAATCCCCCTGGATGATACAGCCGATGTGTCCGATAGCCTGGCCCAGGATAAGGCCTGGCGCTGCAGCGTCTAACACTCGAAGGAACGGCCATCCCTGGCGCCTGGCCTTGACGAGGGCGGCCAGCAGGCCAACGACGATCGCTCCGGAGATGGCCAGTCCACCCTCCTGGATTGCGAGTACGGAAAGCGGGTCGGCCAGGTACTGACCCAGGTTATCAGCCACGTGAAAGAGGCGGGCGCCGATGATCCCGCTGATGATCCCCCAGGTGGCCACGCCCCAAATCATATCCTCATGTATCCCTTTGCGCCGTGCCTCTCGCAGCGTTAGGACAATGCCGGTAGCAATGGCGGTCAGTATTGCCAGGCTATACCATCGAAGCCCAAAGTGACCGAGATGAATGATTACGGGATCTAGCCCTATCTCTATCGGGCCCATTGCTTTACTACACTCCTATCTCTTGCCCAGCAACACGTATAGGGTCAATTGCTCCTGCACGCGCTGGACGGTTAGCTTCACCCGGTCACCAGCCCGGCGGCCGAAGAGCAGCTTGAGAAATGGATTGTCTCTGCCAACCGTCTGCCCATCCAACGCCAGTATGATGTCTCCGGTGTTGAGCCCGGCCATAGCCGCCGGACTGCCAGGCGCTACAGACGTTACGACCGCTCCACCCGCTGGCACCGAAGCGCGATCGCCCGCCTGGGGAGTAAGTTCCTGGTAGGTGATTCCGATGTAGGGCCTGTTCGAAGCGGGAGCGAGGTTAACGTTGCGACTCATGAGCGTAGCTATGCCGTGGTCGGCAAGCGACGGGGTATCCTCCAGGTAGCTTGGTATAAGCAGGTAGGAAATGCCCCCGAGCGCGGCGATGACGAAGAGCAGGAAGGATCCTACTGCCCAAGGGACCCACTCCCGTCTGCCTGCTCCAGTCGTTCCAGTGTCGAGCTGCGCCTCAGCCAAGCCAAACCCCCTTACAGATACTAGCATCTCAGTCCCAGGTTAGACCCCGATTAAGCGCAGCTTAAGACTGGCTGAGAAAATTGCGCGTGAGAGGCATACCCGTAGCTCAGGAATGGCCCTGGCGACAGTGTCGCGCTGAAGGGCTCTCCGGGTGGGCAGGTTCATGTTGGGATGATGGGAGGGTATGCCTATGGCGCCAGGTGGGACTTCTTATGACGCTGCTCTGGGGCCTGCAATCGCCGGGAAAACATCGCTTGCGGTATGGCTCTCACAGCTCTGCATCCCCAGGCTTCCCCCGCTCGGTCCCGCGGCTGGATGTGGCTTGATATTCCGCGGCATCACGTCGTCGACGGAGAGATTCTCAAGGAGCAGTTAGCGCGGATATGGCGAGGTCTGGAGCGGAAGCACCACGGGGCGAGCACATACGTGCCAGAGGTTCCTCACAGCAGGAGAAGCGGCCTTTCTAACCAGGGTTACTTGGATCTCGGTTGTCGCCAGCGTAGCTCCGGCAACCAGGCCGCTGGCGGCCTAGGCTTCGACTACGGGGAGAGGTGGGCATGAGAGAAAGAACTGCAGGGATGATCGGTGGCCCGGTGACCGCCACAGCTACACCGATAGCCATCCAACAAGCTGAGACTGTTGCATAGAACTATCTCACGCGTCCGGGCAACAGTAACCTGAAGCTAGATGAAGTGGTGGATTCTTCGGCCAACCACTATTTCCAGCATGCACTCCTTTTCATGGCTCACGATTGTCATCGTGGAATCGGTACAGTCGGAGTTGCCGCTGGCGGCATGCCCAGCCCAAACTGCGACATCATGCCGTTCATCGTAGACTGCATTTGTTGCATCTGATTCAATAACTGCTGCTGATCAGCCGGGCTGGTTTGGGGCGTCATGGCCTGCATCTGGTTCATCATCTGGGCCATCTGATTGGCGAGACCTTGCATCTGTTGCATGGTTTGTTGCCTCTGCTCCGGCGTCATCTGTGCAGCGCGATCTCGCATCTGAGCGGCCATGTTGCCCATCTGCTGCATCACCTGCCCCATCATCTGACGCATTTCAGGCGTTCCCTGCTGGGCCTGAGGCGAGGCCTGGGCCATCTGCTGCATGAGATTGGCCATCTGGTCCATCATCTGCTGCATTTGGGGAGCAGATACCTGGCCCATCATGCCGCCTCCACCCATCATATTGCTCATTTGGTCAGCCATTTGGCCCATCATCTGTCCCATCTGGCCCATACTGGCGCCGGGCGGGACAGGACCAACAGCAGCGCCTGTTGTGCCTGCTGGTGAGACGGTGCCCGATGCAGCAGGGGTAACGGCCGGGGCAACCGATGCTGCCGTTGGCGTGCGTGCGGGGGCAGTTGGCGTGGCGGCAGGAGAGGGCGAGACGGCTGCAGAAGTCGTGGGCCTGGCTGTTGGTGGGGCGACCGTTGGTGTGGCGGCAGGTGCACAGCTAGCCAATACAACTAGAGCCAACCCAAGCCCAATAACTATGAGCAGTACTTTCAACGTACGCATGGCAATCCTCCATCATAGTAAGATGCTGTCATACAGCAGGTCCTCGGCGCAGGTAGCTACCTCCGGGGAGCGTCTAAACCGGCCAATTCCCGATCGCGCTTTGTAATCGGTCATAATAATATATTGCTATCCTCTGACTCGATAAGGTTTCCTTCCCGTAACAATTTGAACACTACAGGGGTGAAACAAACCTGATAACTCATCGCTTGTTGTGCTACGCGCGCAGATTTAATCTGACCCCCTGCAATTTCTTCACAACTTCTTCAAACTTTCTTGCTAAATTGGGCTATGAGCCGCCGTCAGGCGATAGACGAAACGCTTCCGGAGAGAGAAGGAGTGGTAATAGAGTAAGCGTCCCGATCGGAGCTTGCGATGTCACGCTTGACATAACACAATCGTCGGCGTTCAGGATCATGCTCGGCCAGTTAAGTACGGATTGAAGAAAGGCAGGTTGAAGAGTTGGAACAAGAGATCTTATCATCGAAGCCGGTAAGAAACGGGCTCATCTCGCGCATAACGCCAGTGGTCGTAGCCAGCCTGGTCATGGCGGCTTCAGCCGGAGGTGGGATCGCCGGCAGCGCCGCCACATTCTTTTGGGTGGCCAATAATACGGCACCGGTATCGGCACAATCGGACACCGGTAAGGCCGCGGTCGCCCGCCAGGTGGCCAATTCCGCCGCGGTGACGGATATTCCCGCTATCTACGACGCCGTCAGTCCCGCTATCGTAAGTGTGACTACCGCGAGCGCCAACACCCGTTCTCGCTTCGCCATCCCCCAGGGAGGGGCGGAAGGAACGGGCTTTATTGTGAGCAACCAGGGCAATATCCTGACCAACTACCATGTGGTCCAGGGCGCAGGCAAAATCTCCATTAGGTTGCTCGACGGGACCACAATCAGCGCGAAAGTTGTTGGAAGTGATCCCGGGAGCGACCTGGCGTTGCTGAGCGCCGATATCCCGAAGGCCAAGATGGCCGTGGCTACCCTTGGCGATTCGGACAACGTCCGGCCGGGTGAGCTGGCGGTCGCCATCGGCAATCCCTTTGGCCTGGACCATACGCTCACCACCGGGGTCATAAGCGCCGTCAACCGGGAATTCGGCACCGCCAATGGCCGGCCGATGCGTGGCCTCCTCCAGACGGATGCTCCCATTAATCCGGGTAACTCAGGCGGGCCCCTTCTGGACGCCAACGGCGAGGTCATAGGCATCACCTCATCCATTGATAGTCCCGTACAGGGCTCTGTCGGAATAGGCTTCGCCATCCCTATCAACCGGGCCAAGGGGCTTCTGCCCCGGCTTCAGCAGGGTCAACAGGTTGAGCATCCCTACCTGGGCGTTGGCGGCGGCGCGATCACTTCGGACCTGGCGCAGCAGCACCAGCTACCGGTGGACAATGGAGTCTGGATAGCGGTCATTGCCCCCGGCAGCCCGGCGGAAAGGGCTGGCTTGAAGGGTGGCGACCCGAACGCGATCGAGCCAACGGGCGGGGATATCATAGTAGAAATGGATGGCAAAGCGGTAAGAGCTGTGCCTGAGCTTTCCAGCTACCTGGATACGAAGGCGGTAGGGGATACGGTGACACTGACCGTGTTAAGGGATGGCAGGACCATCAAGGTCGACGTGACGCTCGGCGCATGGCCGGCATCTCAACAGAGCTAGTAGGAGTTAATCGCTTATTTCCTGGGTAGTCCTGCTGGAAGCATTACTAAGCGGCTCCTGCTTCAGCAAACTGCTCGTGGCGGGGGTGTGTGGTCATCCAGAAAATCACCGGCACGCTCAGAACGAACAGTATGAGCGCAATGATCTGTGCCTGGCTCAGGTCGAAGAATACCTTGTTGTCCACCCGTGTGAAGGTGATGAAGAAGCGCCCAAAGGCATATAGAGATGTATATAGGGCGAAGACCATCCCGTCGCTGGGCAGGCGCTTCCGGAAATACAGCAGAATGGCGAAACTGATGAGGTCCCAAATCATCTCGTATCCTACCGCCAGATGCACCGTCTTGCCAGCCTCACCGAGAGTGTTTGGGTTGACGTAGCGGACGCCGATAGGCCAATCCGTGGGAAGACCGTGATGTTCTCCGTTAATTATGTCGCCGATGCGGCCGATCGCCTGGCCGAGGACGAGGCCCGGTGCGCCGGCATCCAGGAAGCGTCCGATCGGTACACGTTTGGTGGCCATAGCGGCGACCGCGGCAAACAACCCAACCACAATGGCGCCGTAGATGGAGAGGCCTCCCTCAGTGATCTTTACGATCTGGATTAGATTCTGTGAATAGTAATCCCAGGCGTCGACCACATGGAATAAGCGTGCCCCGACTATACCCCCAATGATAGCCCAAAGAGCAATCATGGAGATATCGTCCTCGCTGATACCGCTGCCCTTCGAAAGGCGGAAGGTCAGCCACACGCCTATCACTATTCCAACCGCGCTGAAGACACCATGCCATGCCAGGATAAATGGGCCTATCATTGCGATGTTGGGAGCCAGATCAATGGTTATCATGCTGTCCTTTCGAAGGTACGCTGAAGAGAATCATCCTTGTAGATTCTGCCGCCGCTGTTAGGGGGAAGTCAAATTGTGAAAAGCTCTGTTTGAGGCTATCCTGCCTGAGATAGCGACACGCTCTCCTGTATCGCTTCTCTGAAGAGGTTCGAGGCCGAGCGTTCAGCAAGTCCGAGAGCCCGGCCTCCGGGTTGCGTCTCACCAACGTGAGAAGCCCGGCGTGAGCGGTGAACGCCGGGGTTCTCGAACGCAACTTGCGGGTGTACTACCGGCCCATCATGCCTCGTCCAGCGAAGCCTCCCATCATCCCGCCGAGGCCATTCATCATGTTGCCAAGGCCGTTCATGAAGCCTCCGAAGCCGCCCATCATCCCGCCAAATCCATTCATCATGCCTCCAAAGCCACCGGGGCCCATCATCCCGCCAGAGCCGCCCATCATGCCTCCGCCGTACGGACCGTAGCCGTTGTCACCATTATTACCGTATTGGCCAACAGCAGTATTGATGAGGTTGTTGACACGAGTCTGTTGGTTTTGGAGCGTGGTGTTGGCCTGATCCTGGGTTAGATAGCCGTATTTAACCTGAAGGTCCAACTGATCCTTGGTAGGTTGAAGCAGGGTATCCGTAAGGGCCTGGCTTGTCACGTTCTTGGCCTGGGCTATCTGCGCTAGCGTCTGACCTTGCTGAAGCTGGCCAGCTACGTCGTCGGAGGTGGTTCCCAGCAGGGTCGCGACCCGTTGCAGAGTCACCTGGTCCAGGAAGCCAAAGCCATAGTTGCTCGGGCCAGGTGTAGGAGTTGGTGGCGCTGCAAGCGCGGAACCCGCGAAAGTGACTACCAGCAGGGCCACCGCCGTCAATACTCCAAGTATCCCTAGTTTCCTATTCATTCTGTTTGCCGCCTTTCTGTTCTAGCTATGTCGATCGATGATCGACTATCTTCCTCACTTCTATATCTTAGTGTAACAAGGGAATTTGAAGATATTGCGAATAACTTGGGGAGGTCTTGTGAGATTACGCATACCTGCCACTTGGGCACCGCAAGGGCTTCGGCATTCCCCGACATAGTGCGCAGGCGGGAAACTCCGTGCGGTTCTAAGGACCCGTGGTCATGGTTAAGAAAGTGGTACGAGTCTTCGGCAGTCAAGCTTAAAAAATGTTTAGAAAAGTGGAGCGATTATGACAACACTACAGTCGCCTATCATGCCGACATTAAGTGGAGGTGATGGAAGAAATGCGAATTATTATGCCGCTAGGTTCCGAGATCGGTGTGTATCGCTCTGGTAACGGCGTCCCTAGCCCCCTTGACGGTGCCCTTACGATATTATAGACTGCTGCCAACTGTGTAATAACTTACACACTGGCTATTCTATCTTGTCCGATTCCACTTTAGGAAATGCTATGGTTCCTTCCAAGCGGGTGCTGGTGGGAATGCTGCTCGGAATGGCAATGGCAACGTTTGCCCTTCCGTACGCAGCTCTCGCTGACAATCCGCAAGTTGGCAATCTCGCCGCCGTCGAGAACACCGATGGCGAAGGACTACGTCTCCGCGCCTCCATCTGGGGCCGTTCTCTACGTACCTTGCCTGAAGGCACCACACTCGCGGTGATCGATCAGAACACCGACAGCAGTGGCGAGACCTGGTATCAGGTCGATGTAGGAGGTACTCAGGGATGGGTGAACGGGGCCTACCTGCAGCGTACCAGTGAGCAGGAAGCAGCTCAACGCATGTCATCGACTCGTGGTGGTATCCGCAATACCGCCGCTGACATTGGGCTTCAGTATGTCGGTTACCCCTATGTTTGGGGAGGCACGTCTCCACAGACAGGGTTCGATAGCTCGGGGTTCTTGTACTATGTATACAGGACCATGGGAGTCCCCATCCCAAGAGACTACTGGGGAATGATGAACCAGGGCACGCCAATCACCTGGAGCCAGCTTCAGCCCGGTGATCTGGTATTCTTCGTCAACACCTACAAGGCTGGCCTTTCACATGGCGGGATCTACATTGGCAACGGGCAGATGGTTCATGCAATCGACGAAGCCCACGGGGTGCAGGTCGGCTCACTTTCCAACCCCTACTACTCCTCCCGCTACTATGCGGCCAGGCGCATGCAGTAGCCGCCACTATGTGGTTTTCGTCTGAGCGACGACCCTCCGGTGTTTCAATACGGCCCTAGCGGGGCTGGGAAATTTGTAGGGGCTCTTGCCTTTGGCTACTTACCTTGTTGCGGTTATGTGGCGCTTGCACTATCCGCGCACTCTTGAGACGCTACCTTAGCCGATAACTACGTCATAGAATGACGGGACCGGGTTGCCGGCGAAGAGGGGAGCAACTTTCTCGTAAGCCTCATTGTGAATGGGACTGTTGTGCATCGCGATAAAGGTTTCATAACTCTCATGTTCCACGATGGCAGCGTAGTTGCCCCCGCTCCGCGGCTTTAGGAGCCTGCGGCATATGAACCCCTGTTGCTTGGACAACTCTTTGTTCGACCAGGTGAACCACTCCTGAAACTCAGAGTCCTTGCTTGCTTTAATTGGTGGAAATTGGACGATGTTCACAAACATGATAGGGCAACCTTCCTTTCATCGACTGTACCGAAGCCCATGATGTAGTTACTCGACCATATTATACACAGCAGGTTCATACCTATTATGACTATTTCTTTCGATTTAAACTTTGCTTGGACACTGGTCGAACACGTTGGAAGGGGAGAGTTATCCAGGTGCTGAAGTAAGCCACAACACTCATGCTTCCGTTCATGCGAGGGGCAAGGCCTGGCCGCCGATGACCAGCACATACCGCATGGCCATAACGCCAACCATGGCCAGGAAAGCCGCTATGGCAACAGGTACCAGACGTCTCTTCGTAAACGGCGACATCAGGAGTATCACCGGGATAAGAGCACCCAGGAATATCTCAATCCCCAAGAAGTAGGGGCTGAATGCGCCGCTAAGAAGCATCTCGGCCGCCTCCCGTGCCTCCGGGTCGGCCGTCAAGAGCAAGATCACATCAGATCCCACCAGGAAGAGGTCTAGCAGAATAGTCATAGACAGCATTCGACCAAAATCGAAGGCCAGCTCACGGTTGATCTTGTGCTCTGGCGAGAAGAACAATCCCTGTATGATCACGACCAGGATCATCAGCGCAATTCCGGACACCATAGCAGACACCAGGAAGTAGGTAGGCATGAGAGCCGTGTTCCAGAGGGCTCGGGCCTTTCCGAGAGCCATGATGAATCCGGTGTAGCCGTGCACAGATAGGGCCAGAGGAATGCCGATCAAGCCGAAGAGACGGGTCATCTTGGCGTTTCCTGCGAACATGAAACTGCCGTAGATGAGGCAGTTAATGGGATAAATAGTCAGGAGAAAGCTGCCGTAGGTTATGGGTGATGTGGGCTGGAGATAAAACAATAGGTGCCAAAACCGGAGAGGCTGACCCAGGTCGATGATGAGGTTTATAGGGGCCAGCACCAGAAGCAAGATCGCCAGCACCACACCTATCTTGCCAACGGGCTTGTACTTGACCATCCCAAGGCCATAGGCCATTGTCGAGATAAGGAACGACCCAGCACTCAGTCCGGTCATATAGAAGTATACGGCTATAGGGGCCCCTAACGGGGCCTCGTGGAAGACGTTATAGACTACCTGTCCGCCGTCGTCCAAGCTGTAATCTCTCCGCTACTTCACCCCGACGGGGCTTCCGCTTTGCCCTTCACGGGCTCCAGGCGCTCTTCGTCGCCCCAGGGTCCGCCAAACGTCCTCATCGCCACCATGTCGGCGGATATGTAGTAGACCTGAGGCTGAGTATCTTTCTCCGGCTTGAGCACCTGTACCGGGGTCGTGGCCAACAGGCGGCTTATTCTGCTCTCCGGGTCATTCATGTCTCCGAAGATCAGAGCTTCGGTGGGGCACGTCTGGACACAGGCCGGCTCCAAACCCACATCGACACGGTGATGGCACCATTGGCATTTCTGGACGATCTTCTTGAATGGGCTCAAGTAGCGCACGTCGTAGGGGCAGGAGGCGATGCAGTACTTGCAGCCTATGCACCGGTGGGGGTCTACCATTACTATGCCGTCCTCCCGTGGGTAAGTAGCCTGGGTCGGGCAGTTGCGTACACAAATAGGATTCTTGCAGTTGTTGCAGAGCATGGGCAGGAAAGAGAGAGAGACGTGGGGGTATTCCCCTTTCTCAACCACCTTGACCCAGCCGCGCCAGCGGCCCAGCGGAACCTCATTCTCAGCCTTGCAGGCTACAGCACAGGCCTGACAGCCAGTGCAACGCCTGAGGTCTACTACCATGCCCCAGCGAACGTTAGCCATAATTGTATCCTCGTTCTGTCACGTTGAATCAGAGCTCGACGTAGCACAGCATGCGGCTTACCAATCTCTGGCCGGAAGGAGAGCTTCAAGTGTCCGGCCAGAGGAATGGTCGGCCTACCAGGAGGAACGTCAGTGTGACGCTATTTCGGATTGGAAGTCTTTCACCCTCAAGGCATGATCTTCAGCCGCTTGTGCCACGCTACCATGATGTTCCACTGCCATGGTGATGTGTTCCCCCTGGGAGTCTCGGTCACTTGGATTGCTTCCCGAGTCCGCGAGTGCTGGCGCTGTTGGGCCGAAGCTCATCGCCCCACCCAGGAGAACAACCGCTAGGGCCGTTATTGCCCCTTGCTTGATTCTAGACATCTTAAGTACCTCCTTTGTTTTCGTATCTTCGTACCGCATTGTGATCGCATCTGGACACTGGAATCTAATCGCTTGTTACCCCCCATGTCCCATCTGAGCACTCGCTCCTTGACAACACCCACATCCTTTATCACCAGTTCCAGGTACTTGGTGCCCTGTTCGATACCTCTTGGGAACTTTATGATGCCCTCCCGGTGGTGGGAATCATTGCTCGTGCCCAGCCATGCAGCGGGCGCGACCTCCTTGCCTTTATCATCCCTCAGGGCAGAGAGCTTCGTCATGTTGTATTGGGTCAGGTCTCCGGAATGGGTATCGAAGGCGACCCTGATGGCCACATAGCGGTCGAGTTCGCTTGAGGTGGCATCTGGGCTGCCAGGGGCTATCCATGTGGCCTTAACAGTGATTCCACCCTGGGCCTTTGTCGCTTACCGTGAGAGCATGCGGTTGCTTGCCGTCTGCGGTGGCGGCCGCCGGAGAAGGGCCGCCTCTGGACCCTTCTCCGGTAACGGCTGTAGCGGCGCCCTTGGGCTGGTCCTTAACTGTCGGGCTGTAAGGGGTAGTTGTCGGTGAGGACGCTGCATCGGGGTTGGAGGCGACCGTCCCGCTGCAAGCGGTGAGCCAAACTACAGCAGCCGCCACTATAGTAATGGAGGTGAAACCCGCCGTTATCAAACGCGATACAAACATATCTGTCATCTCGTGTTGCTCGAACTTACAATATTCACACTCAATGGCATTTCGCCTGGGTGGTCGGAGGCGAAACACCCTCACCTGAAAGTGGCTCCAACACGACGCGACCTCCTTCAAATCCCATTACCACCGCCTTATCTCCACGGGTGAATTCCCCTGTTGAGGTTGCGCTCCAGAATTCACCTCCATCCCTGACCAGATAACGTGCCAGAGATGGGGATTCCACGACTGTCACGACTTCCACGATCTTACCCAGAAGTGTTTCGCGCCCGACCTGAATTGGCAGCTTCATGACCTGTATCGTCTTCAAGTAGAGTAGGGCGGATACAAGCAGGATCACCATGTAGGCAGGCACAGCCACCGGCCATGGCAATATTAGAAACAGGCCCAGCCCAAAGAGAGGCATTAGAAGAACCAAGTGGCACATTGTTCCTCCGTGTTTGTTTCCCTCAAGGTGTTATCTCCAGAATTGCAGGACTCCCCGCACTTACCAGCATGCCGCTCGTTCATTAGACCCGCATTAAGGTCACCTTAGGGCAGCCTGAGAAGGCGGAGCGTCTCACCTGGTCCATAGAAGTATCCCGGCGCCCAGGCCCAGCATGGTTGCTCCGGCAACGAGATGCATGGCCTTTGTATGGCCACGCTCCCAGCTCGCCAGCGCCTTGGCCGTAGGACCGTTTGTCGCTAGAACGAGGATTCCGACCAGAGGCAAGATGAACATCAGATTATACCCGGCCAGGTATGCAACTCCGGTCAAGTAAGTAACTTCACCTGCCAGCAGTCCCAGGACCCCCAGGTAAATGCCACCGGAACATGGGACGGTGCAGAGTCCAACCAGGCCGCCCAAGGCGGCGGCGGAAAGGGGCCCGGTGCGCTCCATCAGGCTCTTGATCCATCCCCAGAGCGATGGAGGCATAGAGAGATGCACAGGCAGTTGCGGGAACAGACCGTCCTTGAGTTGAATCACTCCCAGAATAATGACGAGACCGGAGCTAACCCGCGCGACAAAATGAGGCTGCCCTGGAATACTCAGGACGCGCATCAACCCCAACCCCAGCGCGAAATAGACCAGGTACATGCCCACGATATAGCTTGTTCCTATCTTGAGCACATGCCGGCGGGTTTGGCGAACGGCAAAGAGGAAAGCGACGAGAAAGGCCATGACTGCAAAAGCACACGGGTTGATGCCATCAAGCAGCCCCGCCGTGAGCACCGTTGGGAGCAAGATATTGGTACCCAAACTATGACGCGGCCTTCTCAGCAGGCATCATGCCACTCTTTGACAGAGCATCCCGGAGGGGAGTGTTGAGCGGGAAGACGGCTAGGCGCTGCTTAAAGTCCCAGACCTCATATCTTACGCCCTCGCTGTGCATGTCCTCCTGTCCGAGGAGGAGCCTGGATGGCACATCGGGCAGTGTCAGTGCATCCTTGACCAGTTGCTTCGGTGGGTGGCCGGTCAAGATTACTCGCCGCTGGGGCGGTCCCAGGAAAGTTATGAAGAAGCCTTCAGCATCCACTACTCTTGCTACGTCGGGGGGCGCTTTGTCGAGTCCCTCCTGCCGCCAGGCAGCATTCAGGGCCTGGCGTCCCTCGGGCACGAGGAAATCGTGTATTTGCAGGTTATCCTTTCCACGGGCTTCTAACAACGCTGGCCGGAGCACGCCGGCCACATAATCTGGGCAATCGTGTCAGGTGCTTCCGTAGTAGACGTGGGGCACATCCAATGCCGGGTCGCTCGACGACGGTTCCCCGACCTGCTCGGCCTGCTGCGACCTCGATTGGGCTACGGCCTTTGGACGAGCCGCCCAGACCATTGCACCGACCGCGATGATTATCAGTAATGCTCCTCCGGCAAGGGTCAACCAGGGTCTCAGGTGGAATCTCTTGGGGGTCGGGCGTGCGGTTCGTTTCTTTCCGTGCTTCCTGGCCTGACCGCGATTCCTGGTGTCTTTCGGCGGGCTCAAGACACTGCACCCGTTGTTCTAGATTCGCTCATGATTATCCTCCCGTCGCAGGTCGCTTCACTAATCAGGATACCTCTTGAAGATTAGGACACGATTAATTCCGGTTTAGAGAATGCTTAGACTTTCCGCGACTCTCGGGTCCTGGCCATTGCCTGTTAGACCGGAGCGTGGGACAGACTTTCCCTCTATTAGCGATGTTGTGCAGCTTTGGACGGATCTCTAATCCAACTCTAAGCTGCCTTTAACCGGCATTTAATGCGGCTCTGCTACTTTGATTGTGTAAGCCTGGCAAATCTGGAGGAGGGAATGACGGAGCACGGTAAGAAGGTGGTCTCTCGAAGGGCGTTCCTGGACTACTCGATTAGAGCTATGGGCGCATTTATTACCGCTGCCGTGGGATTGCCGGTAATCGGTTTCCTGATCTCACCAGTCTTGACCCAGGCGAAAAAGGAGGAGTGGGTCTCTCTCGGGCCGGTTGGGGACTTCAAGCCGGGACCGCCGCGGTCGGTGGAGTTCACGGCTTTCAACAAGGACGGGTGGATGGAGAACACCGTCAAGCGGACAGTCTGGGTGAACACTCAGAACGGCGAGGACTTCACCCTTTGGAACCCACACTGTACTCACCTGGGATGCGCAATCTACTACGATCCTGCCGATCAGAAACTCAAGAGCCCCTGCCATGGCGGCGTGTTCGATCCCGTGGACGGGCGAGTGCTCGCCGGTCCACCTCCCCGTGCGCTCGATACTCTCCCAGTGAAAGTCGAAGGAGGCAATCTCTATTGCCAGTATATGGATTTTCGACTGGGTGTCCCGGACAAGGTCCCCGTTTAGTTATTCCTTGATGCCCACCATTATGACATTATGGGCCGGGCGGAAACGAGCGAAGAACTTGTCTCTGCGAACCTCTTTACCGTCCACTTTGATCATGCGGTAAACTGTAACATCCATTCCGTCCTCAGCTACTTCGGAGGTTATTTGCTGCCCCTTCGGGAGAAGAGGACTCTCCTCGTACCTGACGGCTCTATCCGTCGGGACCACGTTCTCTATGATGGGCCCTTCGTAGGTCACCTCCCGGTTGGGACGAGTACCGTAGAAGGTAATATAGACCCGCCCTGCGTCCGTGCGAGCATCTAGCAGCACATAGTTGTCAGTATCATTCTTAAACTTCATGTCCACGGCGGGTGGGTAGATGGTTGCTTCAAGCCCCAGTATCGGCTCATAGCGCCGGATGCGGTAGTAATGGGTCGTGTATTCGATGATCGGGAACCCGGCAGCTACTGCTGCCTTGAACACAGTAGTGGTGAGTTGCGAGAGACCGCCTCCGACATCTAGGACCGTGTCCTGGCCTACAATTACGAAGCCCAATTTGTAACCGGATGCCTCTGATACTTCACCAAGTGTATCCGCCATACTATAAACACCGCCGGGGGGAATGATCTTCCCGTTGATTCTCTCAGCTCCAAGTTGGACGTTTTGTATGCGGTCAGGTAAGGTGCCAGCATATGAAGTGCTGGCCTCCGCGATCTTCTCGCGGATTCCCAGGCTGGAGATGTTATCTGTGCCGGCCGCAGGTTTGACCACCACCGGCAGATCCACGGCGCGCTGACCCTTCGCGAGCGCCTGTTCCAGGACAGTCCCGAATTTGGCAGCGTCTACCGCGACTCCATCCTGGCCGGGGCGCAGAACGGCTATATTCCCGCCATTCCACGCAATACGCGCGTCTTGAGACGCACGGTCCACATCCTTGGCTATGTTCCCGGCCCAGGCCTTGGCCTTGTCCATCGCTACTAATGCCTTGACAGTCGGCGCTCCAGTAGCCTCTCTTGCCTGCTGGACGTCGATTAGCCCCGAGAGTGCCGCTTTATCTAGCGTCCACTGCCGGTCGCGATACTTAACCGTTACCGGCCCGCCTATCATGCCCTCGATCTGCTTCTTGGCCTCCGCCAGATCCGCTACCTTAGTTTGTGGCTCGTCCGGCAGCAGGGGTATTTCGATAGCCGTAGACGACAGGCTGGCAAGCACGCCGTCTACGCGCTTCTGGAATACCTTCTTGTCTATGTGGTATCCAGAGCGCTCCGGGGTCAGAGCGACCTCACCATTCGCCAGCTTGATGGTAGCGTCTTGCGGGGTCTGCTCGACCTCTTTCGCCAGGTTCGCGAGCCCTCTTTGGAAGGCATCATCGTTGAAAACGAATGTGAGGTTAAGCTGCTGGGGATGGCGAAGAAACGATATTTGGCGTCTGATCCGATCAAGTATCGGTCCACTCTGGCCCAGAGAATAAGCGCGGGTTATGGACTCCTCAACATTGAAGCTCGCGCCCAGTTCTCCGGGCAGTGCCTTGAGTTCCCGACCACTGGCTCGTAACGAGATGGGGGTCCGCAGGTACGCGTCAACGTTGGCTGAGACGACGTTCTTGGCTTGGCTAAGCTCCAGGCCACCTACATCGATGTCTTGTAGCTGGACACCCAGGGGGATACGCTGGCTGTACACGAGCTGGTACGAGACAAGGATAGAACCTCCGACAACTGACAGAAACCCACCAAGAACGAACAGGGCTACGAGGAGTCTACTGGCACGGCGAGGAGTGTCTGCGGCAGATGTCATCGACCGCGGATTAGGCCTGCCGACCGTCTGCGGTTCTCTCAATGACAGCTTCGATTGCCTACCCTGGGTGTAAGTGAGAGGCAGGGTACGGCTAAAACCACTCTCGTTTACCGAACAGAGGCCGAGGAGTCCCTCTGCGGCAACTCCCTGCGAAAATGCAAAATCTCCAGGGCTGCTCGCTTGCGTGCCTGGAGGTCCAGGTCCTCGCGCATGGGCTTTAGCCACTGCGTGGTCCGTGTCCAGCGGAAGCCCCGTTCCTTCAAATGTACTGTCAATCGGCTCCGGCTGATCCTTACCCGGCAGTTCCTCTCCAACCACTCCACTAACTGGGGTACCGTCCAGGCCTTGCCCTCGTCTGCTGACCTCTCCAGCAGCTGCTCCAACGATGCCAGGTGCTCCTCCCTGAGCTTGACTGGGCGACCGGATCTGGGACGGTCCTCTAAAGCTTCCCACCCGTTAGACAGGAAGGCATTGACGTACTTGCGCACCGTCTGGATGTGCAAGCTCAGGTCTTGGGCAATCTGGGATGTGGTCCGGCCTGAATCGGACAGACGGACCATCTCTAACCGGTCCCGCAGCCTGGGTGCTACGACCCGTTCTCGAGCACGTCGTTCTAACTCGGCTCGCCCGTCGGGTGTCAAGCTGACGAATATCCTCTCCGGCATAGTGTCAGCTTAGCATTCGTGCATTAGATAACGGTTAAGGTCAGCTTAGAGTTTGCTTAGAGGCGGAGCCGGTTGGCTCTACTTCTTTACAAGTTGGTATCCGGCTTGCTCCCATGCGCTCATGCCACCCTTGAGGTCGGATACATTGGTGTATCCCTGGGCGACAAGAGTCTGAACCGCTGTCTTGCTCATGGCGCCACTCATGCAATACAGAACTATCTTTGCCGAAGGGTCCTTTGGGAACTTATCGAGATTCTCCCTGATCTGGTCATAGGGAATCTTCGCATCCGTGCCTTCTATTTCCCCGACATATGGCGTATGAACGTTAACGAAGTAGAAGTCCTTGGCCTTGAGCATCTGGGCGAGCTGGTCGCTCGTTATGCTGATGTACCCGCTGCCGTCTGTGGTGGGTTGAGATGAAGGACCGCCTGTCGAGTTCCCGGATCCGCATGCAATTGTAACGACTCCGATAACCAGTACGGCGAACGTTAGCAGAATCCACCAAATCTTTTTGTCCATCTTCTCCTCAAACGCCAGTTTGTTATTGTCAGCGGTGCCTACTACCGGTCTCACATTATAGCAGCTAGCCCGGGAGCGCCGAAACACGCAGAAAGTGACTTCCGGGAATTGCTAAGCAGCCTCTAAGTTGTCCTTAAGGCTCCCCTAATGTTCGAGTGAAATACTGAAAACAGGGCAAAGGAGTTGGTATGTGGCCAGATACGGACTGGTGGTAGACTTGACCAAATGCGTAGGTTGCCTCTCATGCACGGTGGCCTGCCAGGCCCAGTGGGAGCTAGACCCGGAGGAACGCTGGCTCAGGGTGGAGATCGAAGAAGAGGGTACCTATCCGTCTGTTACCCAGAGGTTTGTTCCAATCAACTGTATGCATTGCGATAACCCTCCCTGTGTACGGGTCTGCCCAACCGCGGCCATGTACAAGCGCAAGGACGGCATAGTCCTCATGTATGAGGACCGCTGCATTGGGTGCAAGTATTGCGTGATAGCGTGCCCTTATCAGGCCCGCATCTGGAATGAGGAGAGGGGTACCCCTGGCAAGTGCCGCCTCTGCAACGTGCGAATCGAGAAGGGCGTGCTGCCGGCCTGCGTGCTGGGCTGCCCTTCGGGCGCTCGTTACTTCGGCGACTTCGATGACCCAAACAGTGAGGTCTCTCGGCTGCGGGTGCTCAAGAAAGCCAAACCCCTCAGGCCAGACCTGCAGACCGGCCCGAACGTCTTTTACGTCAGATGAGGAAGGCCGGTACCTGAGGGAATATCCGGGCCCGGGGAGGCAGTCGCTCTCAATACAGGTAGTCCACTAACACCCCAGCCTGCACCGGCCAAGTCACCAGTTGGTACGCCCGGCTAAGACTCAACGAGCCCTGCTCCTGGCGATCCTAAACATGGCCCGGTAATCCTCGCCAAACTTGCACAGTCCGGCGCAGTGCTCGCACAATTCCGAGAACAGGATGTAGTGCAGCTCGACATCGTTCATCTGTTGAAAGGCAGGTCTGCAAAGCTGGGCCAGGATCTCTTTCTCCCTTGCATCCGGAGCAACAAGGAAGAGCGGGAGTTGGCTTTCGCCCAATGACCTGGACAAGTCGACCAGGCGGAGTATGCCCGAATAGATTGACGTGCTCTTTTCCACTTCGAAGGCGCATACGATCCGATCCAGTTCAGGGGTTAACCATACCACGTCGATCAAGCTAACCGTTTGGGCCACGTCCCCCGGTAGACCGATCTCCGGGAATGCCTCGATAGCCAGCGAAGACAAACTTTGCCCTTCGAACTTTCTGCTCCTATCATTGGCGGCCACGTGCACTCGATAGCCGAGGGACCGGCCAATGGTTGTCAGAAGATACTGAATCTTCAGGTGTTCGTCCTTCTCTCGCTGGTCATCCTGCACCTGGCCGTGTCGCTTGCGTGCTACCTTCTCGGCCTCTTCCCGCGCCGCCGCCAGCGCCTGACTCCAGTTCGACTCGATAGGAAGCTTCGCGACGCCGATCTCAAAGAGTAGACCTGAAAAGGCGCCCAAATCAGTGGACAATAGGGGTTTGAGGGCAGCGTTGGTTTTTATGATCGTCTTGCGCATTTCCAGGTAGGCTGTCCATGAGCCCAGCTTCTTGGTGTCTCCGAACAGCACGTTGAAGCCCTTGACCATAGCGGTGTTGAATGGAGGCATTAGGGTCGGATGTAGGAAGTAGAGGACATTTGCAACGGCCGGGCCCAGACCCTTGATGCGATGTTGGTCCAGATCCAGGATTTCCCGAATCAGTTGGTCCTCTCGTGAGCTATTGAGACACCTCTCCAGGAACTGGCCGAAGACGGCCTTATTGTCTTCGTTCTCGTAGATGTCCGGGATGCGCAGCTTGGGCTTCCAGTAGAAGGGATGGGCCGCGCCTTCGAAGACTTGCTTCTGCTCGGTGATACTCTCCAGGACTGTTTCCAGCGGGGATCCCTTGAAATCATTCCCGAAGGTGCCTTCGCGTATGGCCTTGGTGACCTCTGTCACACCTGTCTTTATCGAGCGAAATGCCTTCAGGCGAGCCGAGCCTTCGATAAACCAGGTGTTGTAAACCGATTCCGGGTCGCTCTTGTAGCGGCCTACAAGTTGCCCGAGGTCGGGACTTGAAGCCATCACTACGATACCTCCATTCCAACCACGGCTAAGATTAAGCATGGACGGGTCCTTCGATCGCCCCTAACTTTGCCCAAAGAACCATGCGCAAGAGCAACCTGCCCGCAGAGACGTCGAATCATTGGTGCCCACATTATACGCAATGAGATGTGAAGATGCCAGACGAATGGCGTAGCTCTTAGCCCCTGACGTTAGACCCAGGCCAGTCGACCCAATGATGCAAGTGGCCCGGGCTCACCCGTTGAGCTTTGGACGGGGCAAGACAGTGGACCGCCGAGCATGCGCGGCGTCGCTGGTGCCGAGAAGCCAGGCGAGACATGCGGAGAAGGCGGTCCAGAAAAGCGCAAGACCGACAAACGAAAGGAGGCGAAATGTCCAGACCAAATCGGCAGGCATTTCAGCTGCATCCGGATTTGCTGGCATGACGATGTACATCGCTGAGGCGCCTGCAAGGTATGATGCAATCGGGATAGCCCATTTCTGGTGGCTGCCGCTCCATGCTGGCCTTACCCGGTCCAAGTAGCGATGAAGCGCCAACGCCAGGAACGTGTTCACCACGGACAAAGCAATGAATGCGAGGAATATGACCTGGCGGTATTCTATCGTGGCCGGATCGCCAACACCAGGTGGGTTGGCAGGATATTTGATGAAGGGAAAGAGGGCCACCGACCAACCGGCAACCAGTCCGATGAGCAGGTCGCGGCGGAACCCGTGCCTGGCCATGAGCCAGCTCTGGCTCAGGTGATACACGACGCCGAACAATAGCGAATACGCGAGCCCGTAGCCGATGAAGCCGATAAACAGTCCCACCTTCTGAGCATCGCGACTCACGAGGAGGGTTTCACCTGTAGCGCCTTGGACTCGGTGCAACTGTTGTTCGATCTCGATCGCGTTATCCATCACGCGCTCCGTCACAACGAAATGGAAAATCGAGACCAGGATGCCGGCCATGAGGCCGGCAATGACTGCCGCTTTCAGTATTGACCCCAGAGATTTCGATTCCACTACCCTTCTCCTCAGGTATTCAGGGGGCTAAGGCCAGGGAGACAGTGATGAGCAGGCAATCATAGGCTGTGGGATCGATGCCCACCGATCTACAACATCCAGCGTCATCCATCTCCCTGGCCCGGGTCGCTAGCTTATCGTCTTCAGCCGATCAATGGCAAGGGAAGCCGGCTGCATGGCGCGCGTCGTGAACAACCTCGTGCAAGAGGTTCTGATTGAAGGCTATCTTGCCCTGGACCAACGAGAGCAACAGTCCCTGATCAAGCGCTAGGGCATAAAATGCCAGTAGCGCCAGGAGAACTATGCCCGCTAGCACCCAGTTCTTGCCTTCCGGGAACGCAATTCCTTGTGGTATCAAGTACTCCTCCCTCCTACGCACGTAGCCGTGCGGGCCTGGACAATTGAGAGGTCCACATTGAAATGCCTATACTTCTCATCACCTCCTAGCCGGTCGGGGTCTCTATTCCCTTTCCATGTTTTCCGCTTAAGGAAGCGGGCAACTGAAACTGGAGAAGCTTATGCCTCTCGACGCGGTCAGTATTGTCGCGGAAACGGCACGAAGCACTTCGAGGAGGGGGCAGAGGCACCAGGACTCAGAAACAAAAACCCTGACCTTGGTCGGGTCAGGGCAACAAGTTCCCCCGGCGTTCTTGGCGGGGGAGGCGGTCTCTTCAGACCGCACCTACCTGCACCTCTCCTCGAAGGCTGATAGCGTTTGGCAGAGGCCGTGGACCTGGCTTACCGGCGAGCACGCCGCTTGGCGAGACACGCCGGATCACAGTTGCGGGACAGCACCGGATTCACACCGGATTTCCCGTGCGGGCCCCGAACTTGGTCGGGGCTTCTCTGCTGTCAATATTCAGTTTTGGCTGTTGGTAGAAGAATAGCAGCCGGATCTCCGCTTGTCAATTGCTTCTCGCATGGCTTCGTCGCTAGGTTACTCTCGCAAGAACTCCACCTTGGCGGTCATGCCCCAACGAAGCGCGGGGTCTTGCTGATCCAACCCAACGGTCGCTACATAGTTGACGTCTTCCGAGGCCGTAATCGTGGCCATGGGAGCTATAGCCGTTACTTTGCCGTAGGTCGACCTGTCGTCGAAGGCATTCAGGCTGACTGATACCCTCCGGCCCACTTCGATCTTTGCTGCGCTGGCTTCGTCAAGATCGGTGGTCTTTGCAACGAGATGCTCCAAGTCAGCGAACACCAGCACCGGCTGGCTGGGCTGCACGATCTCGCCAATATGGACCAGGACATCGGTCACCGTTCCGGAATAGGGAGCCAGTAGCACTGCATTGTCCAGCGCTACCTGGGACTGCCTCAGCACAGTCTGCGCCTGACTGACTCTGCCCTGAGCAACTGCAAGATCGCCCTTAGTGTATGGGGCGGAGGCTAGCTTCGCCTGGTGGCCTGCGGCTTCGACTGCTGACTCCGCTTCCGCGATCTCCTCCTCCGTTACCGGGGATTTCACCAACTCCAGCTTCTGGCGGGCCGCCTCAACGGCTGCACGAGCCTGGGTCACATCCTCTTCGCGAGGTGGTTCTTTCAGAGCGTCCAACTGTGCCTGAGCCAGCGCCAGGTCCTCGTATCCCAGTCCGATTAGGGCATCTCCCTGTTCTTGAGTTATCGGAGCCATCGGGCGTCCAGCAGCGGAGTCCCGTGTAGCTTGCTGGTAGTAGATGTTATTCTTGGCCTTCTTTATGGCGATATCAGCCTGTTTGAGTTGGTCACTTGTTGGTCCGTTGAGCAGCTTGGCAAGCTGGGCCTCAGACGCTTGCAAGTTAGCTTCCGCCTGGGCGATCTCCTCCGGCCGAGATCCTGACTTCAG
>ORJL010156059.1_pt1 | contig 23888 bp, 22 predicted proteins | sample 1779941 | NCBI WGS metagenome assembly ORJL01 (sample SAMEA104232317, study PRJEB22302) | groundwater metagenome | biome: forest; feature: aquifer; material: groundwater | place: USA | collected 2011-08-07 | depth 5.8 m
TGCCCGTGGGCATCGCCTGCACCGGCGGCCGGCACCGCTCGGTGATGATCGCCGAGCGCCTGCGCCGCGCGCTGACCGACCTCAGCGTCGCCCGCGTGCGCGTCCGCCACAGAGATCTCGCGCATGCCTAGGTCGGCTCAGGGCTAGAATGTCTTCGTGGCCTTCGTGCGCTTCGCGGCTTCGTGATATACAGGCACCGCTATGATTGGCGTGGTGGTGGTGACCCACGGGCAGCTCGCGACCGAGCTGGTGAACGCGGCCGAGATGATCGTCGGCGACCTGCCGCAGTTCACCGCCGTGTCCATCGGCTGGCACGACGAAGTGAACGACGCGCGTGAAGACATCGCCCAGGCCATCGAGCGGGTGCGCGGGGAAGAGGGCGTGCTCCTGCTGACCGACATGTTCGGCGGCACACCGTCCAACCTGGGGATGACGTTTCTCGAGGCCGATCGCGTCGAAGTGATCACCGGCGTGAACCTGCCGATGCTGATCAAGCTGGCCAGCCTGCGGCCGCCATCCGATCTCCTGGCGGTCGCGAAGGACATGCGCGACCACGGTCGCAGCGCCATCTGGGTCGCCTCGGACCTCCTGCGCGGGGAGAAGACGAGTGCGTAACCGGCGCCAGGCCTGGCGCACGTGGCGCCGCGCACCCGTCCGGTGATGACCTCGCAACACGTGATCGTCGTCAACCAGCTGGGCATGCATGCGCGCGCGGCGGCGAAGTTCGTGCCCCTCGCGACCCGGTTCAGCGCGAGCGTGCGCGTCGGCCGGGGGCGCCGCGAAATGGATGGCAAGAGCATCATGGGAATCCTGCTGCTGGCGGCCGCGCGCGGGTCGACGATTACCATCACCGCCGACGGCACCGACGAGCGCGACGCGGTGGACGCGCTCGTGGCCCTGGTGCGGTCCGGCTTCGGCGAGGACACATGCGGCGCTTGAAGGGGATTGGCGTGTCGCCGGGCGTGGTGGCGGGCCGCGCCGTGCTGTTGATCCAGCGCGCCCAGGTGCTCCGCTATCACGTGGCGCCGGCGCGGGTGGACCACGAACTGCGGCGCCTCGACGACAGCCGCGTCCGGTCGCGCGGACAGCTCCTCGAGATCCAGTCGCGCGTCGCGGCGCGGCGGCCGGAGCTGGCGGCGCTGTTCGACGCGCAGCTGCTGATGCTCGACGATCCGATGCTGGTGCCGCGCGCCGCCGACATCGTGCGCACGCAGCGCGTCAACGCCGAGTGGGCGGTTCAGCAGGTGTTCCAGGAGCTCAGCGCGGTCTTCGAGGAAGTCGCCGACCCGTATCTCCGCGAGCGGAAAGGGGACGTCGCCGACCTGGTCGGCCGGCTGAAGATGAACCTGCGAAAGGGCGTCGCGACGCCGCGCGATCTGCTGCGCGATCTCGACGAGTCGTCGGTGCTCGTCGCCGACGAGCTCACGCCGTCGATCGCCGCGCAGGTCGATTGGACGAAGGTCCGTGGCTTCGCCACCGACGCCGGCAGCCGGACGTATCACACCGCGATTCTCGCGCGCTCGCTCGAGGTGCCCGCGATTGTCGGCCTGCACGACGCCAGCGCGCAGGTGCAGGCCGGGCAGATTGTCGTCCTCGACGGGACGGCGAGCGAGCTGCTGATCGATCCGACCGCCGAAGAGCTCGCTCGCGCGGCGCGCCATGCCGACGATCATCGTCCGGCCGCCACCGCGCACCCGGAGCGCCGGCAGCCCGCGGCGACCGCCGACGGCGTGCGCATCCGGCTCGACGCGAACATCGAGTTTCCCGACGACCTCGTGGCCGCGCGCTACGCGGGTGCCGAGGGGATCGGCCTCTATCGATCCGAGTTCCTCGTGACGAGCGGCGTCGACGACATCGGCGACGAGGACCGCCAGTACGCGATTTACCGCGGGATGCTCGAAGGGATGGCACCCGGGCCGGTGACCGTCCGGACCTTCGACGTCGACGAGGACCAGCTCGTCTCGCGCCTCGCGCAGCATCCGATGGCGGCCGGCTGGGAGCCGGACGAAGCGCGCGCGAGCCGGCAGGGGCTGCGCGGCCTGCGTCTCAGCCTCACGCGGCCCGAGCTGTTCCGCGTGCAGCTGCGCGCGCTGCTGCGGGCGGCGCGTCACGGTCAGCTGCGCATCATGTTTCCGTTCGTGTCGAGCGTGGAGCAGGTCCGCCAGGCACGGGCGATGGTGCACGCGGCGGCCGAGGACCTCGCGCGGCGCGGCGAGCAGGTACCGCGCGTGCCGATCGGCGTGATGATCGAGATACCCGCGGCGGCCTACACGGCGGACCTGCTGGCGCGCGAGGTCGATTTCTTCACCATCGGCACCAACGATCTGATTCAGTATTGTCTCGCCGTCGATCGGGCGGACGAGCGCGTGTCGCGGCTGTACGAGCCGCTGCATCCGGCCATTCTTCGCATGATTCTGATGGTCCGGCGGGCGGCCGCGCGGCAGCGCATTCCGGTGTCGCTCTGCGGCGAAATGGCGTCGGATCCGGCGCTGCTCACGCTGCTGGTCGGCCTCGGGCTCACCGAGTTCAGCATGACACCGGGCGCCATCCCGGTCGCGACCGAGGTGCTGGCCGAGCTGCGCAGCGACGAGCTGCGCGCCATGGCGCGGCGCATTCTCCGGCTCGCAACCGTCGACGAGATCGAGCGCGAGTTGCTCGCGGCCCTGGGGCGGCTGACGTTGATCAAAGGAGTCCCGTCGTGAGCGGCGATATCACGCGAGTGGAGAAACCGTGGGGCTACGAGCTCCACTGGGCGAAGACCGACCGATACGTGGGCAAGCTGATTCACGTCAATGCCGGGCACGCCTTGAGCCTGCAGTATCACAACCAGAAGGACGAGACGATCTACCTGCACGCCGGGAAGCTGCTGTTCGAGATCGAGGAAGGCGGCGAACTGCAGCGGCGCGAGATGCGGCCCGGCGAGCGCGTCCACATCACGCCCAGGACGGTCCACCGCATGACCGCAATCGAAGACAGCGACATCTTCGAAGTGTCGACGCCTGAACTGCACGATGTCGTCCGCCTGGAGGACCGGTACGGACGGGAGGACAAGAAAAGTTAGAACTGAGAACTGAGAACTGAGAACTGAGAAGTTTGTCGCGCTTCAGTTCTGAGTTCTCAGTTTTCAGTTCTCAGTTTTCTTTTCGTTCATCAGAACGGAATGTCGTCGTCGGTCAGCGGCTGGTCCGGCGAGTCGGGGCCGGGCGCGGGCGCAGGCGCGGGCGCGTGACCGCCGCCCGTGCTCTCGTCGCTGCCGCCGCGGGCCATACCGCCGCCGCGGCCGCCGCCGCTCCCGCCACCGAGCAGCACGACCCGGTCGCCACGAATCTCCGTCGTGTAGCGCTTGTTGCCGTCCTTGTCGTCCCACTGACGCGTCTGCAGACGGCCTTCGACGTAGATCTGCTTGCCCTTGGTGAGATATTCGTTCAGCGACTCGGCCGTCTTGCCCCACAGCACCACGCGGTGCCACTCGGTCTTCTCCTGCCGCTGGCCTGCCTTGTCGTTCCACACCTCGGTGGTCGCCATGTTGAGCGTGGCGACGGCCGCACCGCCCGGCGTGTAGCGCAGCTCGGCGTCGCGTCCGAGGTTGCCGACCAGAATCACTTTGTTCACGCTGCCCATAAGAGTCCCTTCGGGAACTGAAAACTGAGAACTGAGAACTGAGAACTGAAAGACGAAATTGAGAACCTGGAAATTGGAAACGCGAATCGAACGGCTCATTCTACTTCGTCGTCACGTTCCCGAGTTCTACGTTCGAGTTCTAAGTTTTGAGTTCTCAGTTCTCAGTTCCGTGTTCCCATCAAGGCTTCTTCAGCCGGTCGAGCCCCTGCCTGGCCTGAAGGGCGGCGCCGCTGTCCGGATAATTCTTGATGAGGGTTTCCCACGCGGCGCGCGCGCCGGCGGCATCTCGCAGGTTGCTCAGCGCGAGCCCTTTTCGGTAGTAGGCTTCGGGAATCGCGTTCGTGCCGGGATACATGCGGATCGCGAGGTCGCAGGCTTCGACGGCCTTTTCGTCCTTCTTGTCGTTCAAGTACGAGGCGCAGATGTAAACCTGCGCGTCGTCGGCCTTGTCGGATTTCGGGAAGCTCTTGCTGTACGCGTCGAAGCCGAGGACGGCCAGGTCGTACTGGCCGGCCGTGTAGTCGGCATACGCCGCGTCCCAGACCTGGGTCGGCGATGCGCTCATCGCCGGCGGCGTCTGCGTGGCGCCCGGAGCGGCCCCGCCGCCGGGGGCCGGCTGCCCGCCGGCTCCCGCGTCCGGTTCGGTGGTCGGCGAGGGACGCGCGCTGAGCTGCTGGACCGCCTGGCGCAGGGAGTCCACTTCCTGCGTGAGCGAGCCAATCCGCACGTTGTTGTCGTCCAGCTTTTCGCGGATGACGCGGACGTCATTCGTCAGGTTGTCGATGACGAGCTTCTGGTCGGCGAACGCCTTGCGGTTCGACTCGGCCTGCTGATCGAGACGCGTGTTGACCGCCTTCAGCGTGTCGGTGACCGTCCCGAGCAGGTTCTGCAGGACCTGCGACTGTTCCTGCAGCATGCGCAGGTCGGCCATCAGCTGCTGATGTTCCTTGTTCGCGGCCGACAGCGGCGCGGCAAGGGCGGCGACGAGCACGACGGCGAGCACGACGCTCGAAAGTCTCTGTCTCATAGGCTCACATGCTCATTTCGCGGTGATGACGAAATGCGCGCGGCGGTTCTTGGCCCACGCCGCTTCGTCATGACCGGGATCGAATGGGAACTCCTTGCCGTAGCTGACGAGGCGCAGCCGGTCGGCCGAGATGCCCAGCGAGACGAGATACGCGCGCGCGTTGACCGCGCGGCGCTCGCCCAACGCCAGATTGTACTCGGCCGTCCCGCGCTCGTCGCAGTGACCTTCGATCGTCACGGCCCAGGTGGGGTAGCGCTTCAGCAAGGCGGCATCCTCGTCCAGCGCCCTCTGACCCGCGGGGCTCATGTCGCTGCTGTCCAGATCGTAGAACACCGGCTTCAGCGGCGAATTGCGGTTCAGGTCGTCGATCGAGGCGGACGCGATCGCGTCGTCGCGGACCGGCTCGGGCGGCACGACCGTCGGCTCGGCGACCGGCTCGGGCGGTGCCGGCGGACGGGACGGCGCGCTTGCCGTGTTGGTGGGCGGCGGTGGAGCGGGTCGCGCCACCGGCGGTTTGTTCTTGTGGCAGGCCGCCCCGGCGCCCACCGCGACCACGACCGCGATCAGCAGGACATTCTCTCGAACCGCTTTCATTGTCGATTCTCCAGTCATTTGGACCAGTCCGGCTTCTCGTTGTTGCCGGCCTTTGTGATCGGCCGGACGTTCTTCCCGTCACGCGAGACGGTGAAGATCTGCGATTTACCCGACCGCGTGGACATGAACGCGATATGGCGGCCGTTGGGCGAGAAGGCCGGGCTCTCGTTCGTCCCTTCGCCGAAGGTGAGCGGGGTCATGTGCCGGGTCGCCAGATCGAGGATGTGGATGTCGAACCCAGGGCCGCTGCGCGACGCGTATGCGATTTCATTGTAGGGCGCCGGCGACCACGTCACCCTGTCGCAATACGACTCCGATGTGATCTTCTGGGGCGATCCGACGCCGTCGGCGGAGAGGATGTAAATCTGCTGCGAGCCCGACCGGTCGGAGGTGAAGGCGATCTGCGTGCCGGAGGGCGACCAGGTCGGCGTGATGTCGATGCTCGGGTGATTGGTCAGCCGCCGCACGTTCGATCCGTCGCGGTTCGCGACGTAAATCTCCGGGTTGCCGTCGCGCGTGGACGTGAACGCGATGCGCGTGCCGTCGGGCGACCAGGCCGGCAGCCAGTTCTCCCCGATCTTCTCGCCTTTGGTCATCTCCTCGAGCGTGCCCTGAAAGATGTTCGAGATGAAGGTCTGCCCGCCGCCGCGGCGATACGACGTGTAGGCGATCGAGCGGCCGTCGGGCGACCACCGCGGCGCGATGTTGAGCGTCTTGCCGACCGTGACGCGCCGCTGGTTCTCGCCGTCGTAATCCGAGATGTAGATCTCCTTGATGTTACGGTCTTGCACGGTGCCGGTCATCCGCTCGCCGTCGCGGTCCGAATCGAACGTCAGCTTCGAGCGGGCGACGCCGTTCAGGGCGCGCTGCGTCTTGTGCACCTCGTCGGAAATGGTGTGCGCGTAGAGCCGCGGATTGGCCGCGGACCCGTCGTACTGGCGCGCGTACGCCGCCTGCCGCGTCCGGACGTTGAACAACCGCATCTCCACCCTGATGCCCGCGCCCAGCTTCTGCACGGTCCCGACGATGACGCCGTCCGCGTTCAGCTCGCGCCACCGATCGAAGGGCACGTCGGCGAACGACGACGCGGCAGGAATCGTCGAGTACACGTCGCGCGGGATGAACGTGAATTCGCGTTCGTAATTCAGGTCGTCCCACAGCACCTGCCCGATGGTCTTCGCGATGGCGACCGTTTCCGCGTCCCTGGTCAGCGCGAGGAAGTCGGGCACCGCGAGCCGCGGCGCGCTGCCACCCTCGCTGCTGATGGTGGCGCCGATCTCGCTCGGCTGCTGCGACGGCGGCGGCGGCGAGGCTGGCGGTTGCCGGGCGTGCGGCCACGCTCCAAGGACGGCGATCGCCAGCGCTCCTGTGAAGATGGTCTGTTTCATTGGTATTGGAAGCTGAGGTGAACAGTCAACGTCGGGTTCGGGAACTCAGCAGGGAGCGGCGGCAGGGTCTTGGTGGCGAGGACCGCTCGCTGCGCGGCGGAGTCGAGCACCTGGTTCCCGCTGCCTCGCTCGACGGACGTATTGGTGATGCTGCCGTCGCGCTGAACCGTGAACTTCACGATGCACTGTCCGACGGCGCCCTGGTTCTGCACCCACGCTCGGCGAATGGCATCGATCATCGTCGAGAGATAGCCCGGGCAGCAGAAATCCTGGACGTCGAGCGTCGATCCGGAGCCGGGTCCGCCGCCGGTCGAGAGGCCGAAGCCCTGTCCGCGGACGCCCGTATCGGACACGGTGGTGCCGGGGCTCGTCTGGGCGCCGCGGGTCGGCGTCCGCCCGCGCGCTTCCTCGGGCGCCTGCTTCACGACCGGCCCCGGCGTCACCTTGCTCGCCTTGGCCGGCTTCGTGTTCGGTAGCGGCATCGTCATCTCGGGAGTGTTTGCGGCCGGCGGCCGAATCGGCTCGCGCTTGGGCAGTTCCTCCGGCGGCGTCTGAACCTGCACCGGCCGTCCGCCCATCGCGGTGATGCCGCCGTTGCGCGGGCCTTCGCCGCCACCGCCGAGCGAGATGGTCATCACCACGCGCGGCGGATCGGCGGCGCGCGTGAGCAACCCGCCCGGCGCGAACAGGATTCCCGCGGCCACCACGAGATGCACGGCGAGCGACGCGGTGATCATGCGCTGCAGTCCCGCAGGAGGCTGCATCCGATCGCGGAGCACGTCGCTGACCTCCATTCAGCGCTCGCTCGGCATCCTGGTGACCATGCCGACGGTCTGCACGCCAGCGCCCATCAATCTCTCGAACACGTCCATCAAGTCCTGATACTGCACGCTCGCGTCGCCGCGGAGGTAGACCTCTTTGGCGGCGCCGTTCTCCATCTTCTGCCGGATGCGTTCCTGCAGGTCTTCGGCGCGGACCCGGTCGGTGCCGATGAACACGACATGGGACTCCCGATACGCCGCGGGCACCGTGACCTCCAGGCGCTCGCCTGTCACCGCCGCGGCCCGGCGGGCCACCGGCAGCTTCACGTCGATGCCGCGCTGAATCATCGGCGCGGTCACCATGAAGATGACGAGCAGCACGAGCATCACGTCGACCAGCGGGACGACGTTGATCTCGGCAAGCGAGGTGGACACGCGCCGGCTGCGGCCGGATCGTCCCGACGAAGCGCTCGCGGCGGAGCCGGGCTTGGGCATCAGGTGAAGTTCCTTTCCGCGATGTTCAGAAACTCCATGGCGAAGTCGTCCATCTCGGAGGCGAAGAGCTTCACGCGCTGCGACAGGTAGTTGTAGAAGATCACCGCGGGGATGGCGGCCGCGAGTCCGGCCGCGGTCGCCACGAGCGCCTCCGCGATGCCCGGACCGACAGCCTGGAGGCTGGTCGAGCCGGTTTCCCCGATCTTCTCGAACGCGCCCATGATCCCCCACACCGTGCCGAACAGCCCGATGAACGGCGCCATGCTCGCCGTCGTCGCCAGGAACGACACGCGGCTTTCGAGCTTGTTCACCTCAACCGCCGACGCCCGCAGGAGCGCCCGGTCCACCGCGGGGAGGCTCTTCAAGGTAGGACGTCCAGCGGGGGCGCGTGGATGGGGACCGGGACCGTTGGCGACGTCGGGTGGCGCGTTCTGACGAAGCTGAGCGGTCAGCTCCGCGTAGCCGATCTGAAACAGGCCCACGAGGGGCGACTCGCCAAGGGATCGACAGACCGCCTGCACTTCGGAGAACTTGTTGCTGCGGCGGAAGACTTCGAGGAATTGCGCGCTTTGTCGCGCCGCGCGCCGAAACGTCCACCACTTGTAGAGGAAAATGCCCCAGGACCAGATCGACACCAGTCCGAGCGTGCCGACGACGATTATCGAGAGCCAGGAACCGGTGAGCCGGCTGATGATGCCAGGCGTCGAAGTTTCGGACAAGATCCCAGCGGGCGCCTGCAACAGCAGGGCGACCAGCGGGCTTCCAAGCGTGCGCAAACGGCCCTCCGAGACATAGCTGTGCGCCGCTGGGACAGCGCGATGCAGAACTGTATCATGGCGTGAAACAGCTGTCAAACCTATGTTAAGATTGGAGTTCTCTCTCTTTCACACTCTGTTCCCATGCTCCGCTTTCTTCGCATCAGGCACCTCGCGGTGATCGACTCCGTCGAGGTCGAGTTCGACCCCGGCCTGAACGTCCTGACGGGCGAAACCGGGGCCGGCAAGTCGATCCTTGTGGAGGCCGTGGGTCTGCTTCTGGGCGGGCGCGCCTCGGGCGACCTCGTACGGACCGGCGAGGAAGCTGCCGCCATCGAGGCGATCTTCGAGAGCGGCGGGGAAGAGCTCCTGGTTCGGCGGGAGATCACGGCGCAGGGCCGGAGCCGCGCGTTCATCAACGGCGCCCTCGCCACCGCGGGCGCGCTGAAGGATCTCTCCTCGCGCTTGATCGAGCTCCACGGTCAGCACGAGCATCAGACGCTGCTCGATCCGTCCACGCACCTCGGCGCGATCGACACGTTTGGCGCGCTCGACGCGCTGCTGGCGCCGACCTCGGCCGCCTTCGAGGCGATGCGCGCGGCGCAGGATGAGCTCGCGCGGCTGCGCCTGGCTGCCCGGGATCGCGACGCACGGCAGGACCTGATCACGTTTCAGCTGGGCGAGCTGGACCGCGCGGCGCTGAAGCCGATCGCGCCAGGGGATCCGGGCGAGGACGTCGAGCTGGCCGCGCTGCGCCAGGTGCTGGCGAGCGCGGAACGGGTGGAGCGGCTCTGCACCGAAAGCTACGCCTCGCTGTACGAGAGCGACGACGCGATTCTCTCTGGCCTGGGGAATGTCTGGCGGCGCGTCGCGGAGCTCGCGGCGCTCGACCCGCAGTTCAAGCCGTATCTCGACGCCCGCGACGGAATCAAATCGCAGCTCGAGGACATGGCAGGATTTCTCCGAGACTACGCCAACGGCATCGAGGCCTCGCCGGCGCGGCTCCAGCAGATCGAGGAGCGTCTCGCGCTGCTCGAGCGGCTGAAGCGGAAACATGGGCCAGCGCTCGCCGACGTGGTGGCCAGGCGCGACGCCTTGCGGCGAGAGCTGGCCGACCTCGAGCGCGGTGACGGCCGGATGACGCAGCTCGAAGGCGAGCTGGCGACCGCTCGAACCGTGTACCTGGAGGCCGCCGGGAAGCTCTCGAAGGAGCGCCGTCGTCTCGCGAAGGCCTTCGGCCGTCAGCTCGTGGGCCTGCTCGCGGAGCTCGCGATGGACCAGACGCGCTTCGACGTGCGGTTCGCGGACGCGCCGGTTCCCGAGTCGGCGTGGAGCGCCCGCGGCATCGACTCGGCCGAGTTCTACGTCTCGCCCAACCCCGGCGAGGACCTTCGGCCGCTCGCCCGCATCGTGTCGGGCGGCGAGCTGTCGCGGATCATGCTCGCGATCAAGACGCTCACCGCCACGTCGCGTCATGGCTTCAGCGCCGCGACCGATCGGCCGCCAAGCGCGTCGGCGCCCGGCCTGATTTTCGACGAGGTGGACGCCGGCATCGGCGGGCGCGTCGCCGACGTCGTCGGGCGTCGGCTGCGGACGCTGGGGTCCGCGTTTCAGGTGCTCTGCATCACGCACCTGCCGCAGATCGCGGCGTACGCCGACACCCATTTCGAGATCGAGAAGCGGGTCGAGGGTGGGCGGACCCGCACGACCGTCCGACGTCTCGGAGACGAGGGCCGAGTGGACGAGCTGGCGCGGATGCTCGGCGGGGAAGCCGTGACCGATGGTCTCCGGCGCTCGGCCCGTGAGATGCTGACGGAGCGGGCAACGACGAAGGGCCTTGGGAAGACGCCCGGCGCGGGCGAATCGAAGCCGAAAGGCGAAAGCGAAAGAGCGAAAGCGAAAGGTCTGCGTGGCACGTAAATACCTGATCGAAACCTTCGGCTGCCAGATGAACGTCCACGACTCCGAGCGCATGGCCGGGCTGCTCGAGCAGGCCGGCTACGAGCCGACCGGGGAGGCCGCCGAGGCCGACCTCGTCGTCATCAACACCTGCAGCGTGCGCGAGCGCGCCGAGGACAAGCTCTATACGCGTCTGGGCGAGCTGCGCCAGCTCGCCGCGGAGCGGGGCCACAGCCCGATCGTGGCCGTCGCCGGCTGCGTGGCGCAACAGGAAGGCGAGGCCATCCTGAAGCGGTCGCCCGGCGTGGCCGGCGTCATCGTCGGCACGCAGGCCATTCGCACGCTGCCCATGCTCGTCGCGCAGGCGGCCGCGTCGCGCCGTCCCGCCGTCAATCTCGACCCGTACGACGATGTGACGTTTCCGCTCGGCGTGACGCGGCGCGCGGACCCGGTCAAGGCCTACGTGACGATCATCGAAGGCTGCAACGAGTTCTGCAGCTTCTGCGTCGTGCCCTACACCCGGGGAAACGAGCGCATGCGGCCCAAGGCGGACATCCTGGCGGAGGTCCGCGAGGCGGCGGACACCGGCCATCGGGAAGTGCAGCTGCTCGGCCAGATCGTGAACCACTACGAGGCGCCCGACGATCCGGGTTGCGACTTCAGCGGGCTGCTCGACGCCGTGCACGCCATCGACGGCGTGGAGCGGATCCGTTTTGCCAGCCCGCACCCCCGGCACGTCAGCCCGCGGTTTCTCGCGACGATGGCGCGGCTGCCGAAGGTCTGCCGGCATCTGCACCTGCCCGTGCAGTCGGGGTCCACGCGCGTGCTCGACCGGATGCGGCGGCGGTATTCGCGGGAGAGCTACCTGGACCTGGTCGCGCGCATCCGGGAGTCGCTGCCGGACGTGGCGCTTTCGACCGATATGATCGTCGGGTTCCCGGGCGAGACCGACGCGGATTTCGACGAAACCCTCACGCTGACCGCGGCGGTCCGGTACCACAGCATGTTCTCGTTCAAGTACTCGGCGCGTCCGCACACGCTCGCCGACAAGCGGCTGGCGGACGATGTGTCGGAGGACGAGAAGACGCGGCGGATCGTCGCGCTGCAGGCGCTGCAGCGGGAGATTCAGATCGGCCTCAACGAGGCGCTGGTGGGGCGGAAGGTGGACGTGCTCATCGACGCGGCCAGCCGCCGGCGGGAGACGGAGCTGTCGGGCCGGACGAGCGGCAACGTGGCGGTGAACCTGCCGGGACCGGCGGCCTGGATCGGGCAGACGGTGCCGGTCCGGGTGGAACGGGCCGGGCCGCACAGCGTCTGGGGGCGGGGCACCGCCGACGCCACGACCGGCGATCGCGAATTGACATCGGCACATCGCATGCCTAGGTTGTAGGTGTTATGCAAATCGAGATGTCCATCAAGGGGCTGATGGTGGATCCCATCACGAACATGCCGATTGTCATCCTCCGCGACAAGGAGGGGCAGAAGGTGCTGCCGATCTGGGTCGGCATCTTCGAGGCGAACGCCATCGCGCTCCAGATCGAGAACATCCCGACGCCGCGGCCGATGACGCACGACCTGCTGCGCAACGTCATCCACGACCTCAAGGCGTCGGTCCAGAAGATTGTCGTCTGCGACCTGCAGGAGAACACCTTCTACGCGCTGATTTATCTCGCGATGAACGGCGTCACCGTCGCCATCGACGCGCGGCCGAGCGATGCCATCGCCCTGGCCCTGCGGACGCGGGCGCCGATCTTCGTCGAGGACACGGTCATCGACCATGCGAAGACGGTCGACTTTTCGGCGGAGAAGAACGACGCGGACCGCCTGCACAAGTGGCTGGAGAGCCTGGACCCGGACGATCTGGGCAAGTACAAGATGTAATCTGCTAGAATCCCCCCGTTCGCCCTACCCCTGATGATCGTTGCCATAGCCAATCAGAAAGGTGGCGTCGGTAAGACCACGACGGCCATCAATCTCGCGGCGGCGCTCGCCCTGCGCGGCCAGCCGACGCTGCTCGTCGATCTGGACCCTCAGGCCAACAGCACGATGTCGTTCCTCGACAGGACGCAGGTGACGACGAGCGTGTACGACGCGATCGCGGATGCGGGCGTCGCGCTCGCGGACGTGATCCGGCCCTCGTCGCTGCCGAACCTGGCGATCGCGCCGGCCCGCATCGCGCTGGCCAAGCTCGAAGCGAAGCTGATGGGGGAGATGGACGCGCACTTCCGGCTGAAGGACAAGCTGGAGCCGTTGCTGGGGATCTACCCGCAGATCGTCATCGACTGCCCGCCGACGCTGGGCCTGCTCACCGTGAATGCCCTGGTGGCGGCGACGCACCTCCTCATCCCGATTCAGTCGTCGTACTTCGCGCTGGAAGGCACCGACGATCTGCTCGAGACGATCGAGAAGGTCCGTGCCCGTCCGAACCCGGCGCTGCGGATTCTCGGCGTGGTCATCACGATGCACGACAAGCGGACGGCGCTCGCGCGCGACATCCGGGCGCAGATTCAGAAGGTGTTCGGCAAGAAAGTCTTCAAGACCGTCATCACCAAGAGCGTGCGGCTCGAAGAGAGCCCGGCGTACAAGGAATCCATCTTCACCTTCGCGCCCGGCTCGACCGGCGCGACCGAGTACTACAGCCTGTGCGAGGAGGTCATTGATCGTGCCTAGACGAGGACTTCCCGAGACCCTGGCCATGCGCCACGACCAGCATTACGTGGAGGCGCTCGCGGCCTCGGCCGGCACGCCCATCGGGCGGCTGATCCCGATCGACCAGATCGACCCGAACCCGAACCAGCCCCGGCAGGTCATGGGCGATCTGTCGGAGCTCATGGCGTCGATCGGCGAGAAGGGGATTCTCGAGCCGCTGGTCGTCCGGCAGCGTGGCGGCCGGTACCAGATTGTGGCCGGCGAGCGGCGCTACCAGGCCTCCGTCCAGGTCGGCCTGCGCGAGCTGCCCGTCGTCATCCGGGACGTGGACGAGACCGAGATGCTGGAGCTCGCCCTCATCGAGAACCTCCAGCGCAAGGACCTGACGCCGTTCGAGGAATCCGAGGCGCTGCACGGCCTCGCCGAGCGATGCGGCTACACCCACGAGGACCTGGCCCGGCGGCTGGGCAGGTCCCGGAGCTCGGTCACCGAGTCCCTGGCGCTGATGGCCATGCCGGAAGGTGTCCGAAATCTGTGTCGGCTGGCCGACATTTCGTCCAAGTCCTTGCTCCTGCAGGTAGTTCGTCAGGTCAGCCCCGAGAAAATGACCGCCCTCATCGAGAAGATGGCCAGCCAGGGCGGCGCCACGCGCCAGCAGCTCCGGGAGGCGACGGCCAGGCCCAAGCCGGGACGCCCGAAGCACTACGTGTTCGCATACCGCCCGCCGACGAAAGCCTTCAATCTGAAGATCAGCTTCGCCAAGAGCCGCGCCTCCCGCGACGAAGTCATCGACGCGCTCGAAGCGATCATTCGCGACCTCAAGAAAGCGAAGTAGGGCCGTTAGTTAACATAACATCCATTATCAGACTCACTGGAAATAGGCAATGAATACTGATCACAGCTCTACGCCCGCCACTGTCGGGCTTCGAATCGCTCGTCCGGCGCCATGAGCTCGATCGGCCGGTTCGCCGGGTGCCGTTCGACCTCCTCGTCGCCTTCGTAGACGGCCACGAAAAACGAGACGGGCTGACCGGGTGACACCCGCAGGTCGGCCAGTGGCAACGCCAGCTCCAGCACCGTGCCGGCCGCCAGGACCGCGCCGCCAGGACCGCGCTCGACCCATTCCGGCTCGCCAGACCGCCGGTCCCAGAAGCTTCCGGTCAGCCGCCCGAGCCTCTGCCGAACCGAGAACCGGACGCCGTCAGGAGTGAAGAACTTCAGCGACACCTCCCGCCCGTCGGCCAGCAGGTCGACCATCGACTGCGCCCCATCCAGGCGGAGGAAGAGGCGCTCACGATCGAACCCGAACCGCACCAGGGCGACCGCAGCGGGACGATGGTCGGTGCGGTGCATCGCGCCGGCCACGTCGCGGACCTCGAGAGCGCCTGCGCCGAGCCACTCGAAGTAGCTCGTCTCCTCGCCGTCGAGGGTCGGCGACAGCAGCGCAATCGGAGAGGTCAGGTCCGTTGCCGCCGCGCCCGTCGAGATATTGCTGACGTAGAGCTCGTCGGGCACCGGCCTCTGAAGCCGGCGGTACGCGTTCCGAAGGTGACGCCGGAAGAGGTCATCGAACTCCAGGTCGTTCTCCGACGAGTGGTCGTCGCCGTACCACCAGAACCAGTCGCTGCCTTCCGCGATGAGCATCTCCTCGCGTGCCTCGGCCTTCGCGGCAGCATCCACGTCGGCAGCATCCAGCGCAGCGCGAGCCTCCGCCAGCTGGCTCCAGGCCTTCTGGTCGTCGGCGTGGCCGATCCAGATGTAGAAGTTCGCGTCGATCCAGGACCCGGGGAAGATGCCGGGGAGCCCCGGTCCCGGTGCCGCGCACGCCTCGGCCATCGTCAGCGTCCGGAGACCGGCGTGGGCTGAAAGCCGGCGATAGAGGGCCCGCAGAAACGGCCGGCCCCCACCTTCGAAATGCTCCCACGCGTTCTCGCCGTCGAGGATGATCGGGATGGTCGCCTCTCCCCCGCCGGTCCGCTGCCGGTACCGGGCGCCCGCTTCGACGAGCCGACCGACGAAGTCGTCCGCCGCGGCGTCCGCGGTCCAGCCGGAGTAGGTGAAACCGATGAGGTCCGACAGCACGTGATCGCGAAACGCGCAGGCGACCGTCGCGCCGCCGGCCTGCACGCGGTACGGCGTGTACAACCGCTCGGGCTGCTCGAGGTGTCCGCGGCTGTCCCGCGAGAAGGTGGCGCCGAGGGAGCGCGCGAGAATCAGCTCGTCGGTCGCCATCCACGTGAACCCGGCGTTGGCCACCAGCGGGACCATCGCGTCCGACACCGACCCTTCCGAGGGCCAGAGTCCCACGGGCCGCCGGCCGAACAGCCGCTCGTGGCACGCGGACGCGCGCGCGAGCTGATCGGCCGCGTCTTCCGGCCGCGAGAACCGCTGCCTGGGCATGCGCGAATCTGGATGCGTCCGCCGGTAGATCTCGGTGTCGCACAACAGGGGCAGGATCGGGTGGTAGAACGGCGACGCCGAAATCTCGATCTGCCCCCGGGCCGCCGCCGCGCGGTACTCGGGGATCACCTTGTTCAGCAGCTCGAGCTCGACGCCGCGCAGTACGGCCTTGTCGTCCTCCGAGAAGCCGCGGCCTTTGGCCAGCAGCGCGCGCACCCGCACGTCGCTGTCCAGGTACAAGGGGTCAATCCAGACGAGCTTGTGCCACACCTGCAGATCCCGCAGATCCTCGCGGCTGAAGCGGGCGGCGGCCGCCAGGCGCTCGGCGGCGGTGAGGCGCGATCCGCCCCGGCGGGCGTGGAGGTCGGCGTAGCGGGGGTAGGGCTCGATCATGCGCTGGCGCTGCGCGTGGAAGAAGTTCTCGAGGATGAAATCGATGTCGCCGGCGTCGAGGTCGTCCGCCGGTTTCAGGCTCAGCTCGAGAAAGGGATCCCGCGCGCGATCCGCGGCGAACGCTTCGAGCTGCACGAGCAGCGACGGCACCAGGTTGAAGGTCACCCGGACGTCCGGAAACTCGCGCAGCAGGGCGGCCATGCCGTAGTAGTCCTTGAGCGCGTGCAGCCGTACCCACGGCAGGATGTGCTCGCGGGTCGCGAGGTCCTGGTAGAAGGGCTGGTGCATGTGCCAGAGGATGGCCACTCGGGTCATACGTTGTAGTCTAGTGCTGGTGCCGATCCTCGACCGCTACATCGTGCGGGAAATCGTCCTGCCGCTGCTGCTGGCGCTGCTGGGCCTCACCTTCGTGCTGATGATGCCGCCCATCATGCTGAACGCCGCGCAGCTGGTCGCGCACGGCGTCCGGTGGAGCGTCGTCCTGCGCCTCCTGTTCACCCTGACCCCGCAGGCGCTGAGCGTCACAATTCCGATGGCGCTGCTCTACGGCGTGCTGTTCGGGCTCGGGCGGCTGTCGGCGGACCGCGAATTCGTCGCGCTTCAGGCGTGCGGCGTCAGCCTCTTCCGCATCGCGCGGCCGATCGCGCTCCTGGCCACGATCGCCTGCGCGGCCACCGCCTACGAGACCATCGTCGCGCTCCCCGACGCCAACCAGACCTTCCGCCAGATCACGTTCGACGTCATCGCCTCGGGCGCGGAAAGCGACATCAAGCCGCGCGTGTTCTTCCAGAACTTCCCGAACCGGGTGCTGTACGTGCGCGACATCGAACCCGCCACCGGATGGCGCGACGTCTTCCTCGCCGACGACACGCAGCCGGACCAGACGACGGTCTACATGGCGCGGCAGGGGCGGCTGGCGATCGATCGGACCCGGAAGACCGTGCAGCTGGTGCTCGAACGCGTGACGCGGCACGTGACGTTTCCCAACAAGCCCGAGGAGTACGAAGTCAGCTCCTTCGACAGCCTCGCGCTGAACATCGACTGGGAGAGCGTGTTTCCGCGGACGCAGATCGTGAAGGGCGACAACGAGAAGACGGTCGCCGAGCTGCGGCAGACCGCGGCGGAGAACATCGCCCGCCACGGAAGCGCGTACAGCCAGATCTACACCATCCACCAGAAGTTCTCGCTCCCGGTCGCCTGCTTCGTGCTGGCGCTCATCGGCGTGGCGCTCGGCGCCACGAGCCGCAAGGACGGCAAGCTCGCCAGCTTTGCGCTCGGCACGGGGGTCGTCTTCGTCTACTACGTGCTCCTCTACTCGTCCCGCGCGGCGGCGCTCGCGGGACGCCTGCCGCCCGCGCTCGCGCCCTGGATCGTCAACGTCGTGCTCGGCGCCGTGGGGATTGCGCTCGTGCTGTGGCGCACCGGGTTGTCCGACCAGGCCGTCCGCATCAACATCCCGACATTCTGGCGGCGGGGCGAGTCTCAGCCGTCCGCGGGGGGCGGTGGCGCCGCGGCCGGCGGTCGCGGCCGCATCGTGCTCGTGCTGAAGGTCCCGCACGTCGACTGGCCGCGCCCCAGGCTGCTGGACCTCTACGTCTCGCGACAGTACCTGTCGGTCTTCGCGCTGGCGTTCGTGTCGCTCGTCGGCATCTTTTACATCTCGACGTTCATCGATCTGGCCGACAAGCTGTTCAGAGGCGCGGCCACGTCGGGCCTGCTGCTCCGCTACTTCTATTTCCAGACGCCGCAGTACGTCTACTACATCATCCCGCTGGCGGCGCTGCTGGCGACGCTCGTGACCATCGGCCTCCTGACGAAGAACAGCGAGCTCATCGTGATGCGCGCCTGCGGCATCAGCCTGTACCGATCGGCGGTGCCGCTGCTGCTGTTCGCGATCGTGGGCAGCGGTGTGCTGTTCGAGCTGCAGGAGCACGTGCTCGCCGACGCGAATCGCGAGGCGGCGCGCCTCAACGCCATCATCCGTGGATGGCCCGTCCCGACCTATGGCGTGCTCAACCGGCAGTGGATTCTCGGAAAAGGCGGCGACATCTATCGCTATCAGTTCTTCGACCCGCGCGTGAACCAGTTCACCGGGCTCTCGATGTTTCACCTGGACCAGGACGCCTGGCGGCTGCGGACCGTGACCCGCGCGCAGGAGGTCCGCCTCGTGCGCCAGGCGGGACCAGACGGGCCTGCCATCGTGACGTGGCGGGCGCGCCAGGGGTGGATTCGCGAGTTTTCGACCGCGACCCGCCGGAACGTGACCCGCGCCGTCGTCACCTACACGCCCTTCGCCGATCGGGCGCTCTCGCTGGAGCCGCCCAGCTACTTCAAGACCGAAGCGCCCGAGGCCGATCGCATGACCTACGGCGAGCTCAAACGGTATGTCGCACAGCTGCAGGCCAGCGGCTACCACGCCGTGCCCTACATGGTGCAGCTGCAGAAGAAGGTCGCCTTCCCGTTCGTCGCGCTCGTCATGACGCTGCTGGCCGTGCCGTTCGCGGCGGCGCTCGGCCGCAGCGGCGCCCTTTACGGGGTTGGCGTCGGCCTCGTGCTCGCCATCGTGTATTGGACGACCCTGAGCGTATTTGGCGCGCTCGGCGAAGGCGGGTGGATGTCGCCGTTGCTGGCCGCGTGGGCGCCGAACATCCTCTTCGGTTCCGCCGCGGCGTACCTGCTTCTGACGGTCAGAACTTAACCCCGGAAGTCACTTGAGTGGACGTCGCGCCGCTTACGTAGTGCAGGGCTTCAGCCCTGCCATTGCGGCGCGGGCAGGCCTGAAGGCCTGCGCTACCCACGTCCACTCAAGCGCCTTCCGGGATTAGAGCCGGTTTCACGAGCGAGTAGTGTCCGCCTTTAGGCGGACCGCCGCAGGCCGGCTGAAGCCGGCCACTACGTGGTGGTGAAAACGGCTCTAGCTATCTCCGGAGCTCAGCTCTTCTTATCCAGATCCGCCCCGATGCCCCGGGCTTCGTGTTCGTGCCGTCGACAACGAACAGGATGCTGCGGATGCCGGCGAGGGGCGGCTTGACCGTGTGGGTCGTGCCGACCGGCGTCAGATCGTCGAAGTCGATCGTGCGCTCCTGATTCGACGTGTCGATGTACACGGACCGCTGCCAGCGCTCGCCCGCCGCGTCGCCCTCTCCCCCGCGCAACTGCACCGACACGCGCATCGGATGCTCCGCGCGGATCGTGAACGCGAAGCCCTTGTTCGGCGCCGTTCCGCCGGGCGTGTCGAAAGCGAGTGCGGCCACCTGTCCGACAGGCGACCCGCCGGCCAGCCCGAACCGGAACCGCAGTTCGTGGCCATCGACGATTCCCGCCAGGTCGACGGCGGCGAGTGACGTCGGGTCGTGCTCGACGCGCCAGCCGGCGATGGACCTGCCGTCGAAGATCGGCTGGCGCACGCCGGCGGGCGGACCCGCGGGCGGCTTCGCCGGCGGCGCGGCGTCCCTGACGTAGATCGCGTTGCTGCGCAGCCATGTCACCGGTGTGCGCCCGATCGACAGGATCTCCACCCAGTAGACCCCCGGCCGATCGGACGCGCGGACGGTGAGGTCCTGCGCGTCGCGATGCGACGCGAGCGTGCGCGTACCCTCGTGGACGACAGTCGTGAACTCGGGTGGTGCGTTGCTGCGCACGTGGAGCGCGACGGGCCCGGCGGCGGTGATCTCGTCGCCTTCATGGACGGTCCCGCGCTCGTTCGTGGCGCTGAATTCGAACGACGGCGGCGTGGCGACGCCGTCGATGGCCGTGTGCAGATGGCCGGCGCGAATCGCCCGCATGAGCAGTCCGGCGTCGGCAGCCGCGGATCCCCTCAGCGGTTGGTCGGGACGGACGCGGACCGACAGCACGCGGAACGACGACTCGTAGCTCGGCAACGGCAGCGAGAACCGGCTGTCGCCAGGGTCGGCGTTGCGGGGCGCGAGCTTCGCATGCGCATCCGCTCCCGCCATCGTGATGACCCGGCGCCGTTGCGCGAGCGCCGCCCATCTCGAGAGCGCCGCAGTGGGCTGAATCAGGCTGGCGATCACCTCCGCGGGACGTACCGGGTAATCGATCAGCGCTTCGAGGAGACGCCGTTTGGGACGCCACCCGGCCTGCTCGGCGAGGATCCGCCAGCTCGTGTCCGGGTTCAGGAGCTCGATCGCATCGAACGGCGCGGTCCATTCGCGCCACCGCAGCTGAGGCTTGGGTGAATCCGGGTGCGAGGCGATCCCGAACCCGCCCAGCCGCCGCACGTCGTCCACCACGTCGCGCGCTTCCCCGCCGAGCGGATACGGTGACGCCGGCATGTCGAGCGCGACGTAATGCCCCCCGTTCGTGCTGATTTCCACGCCGTCCAGGCACAGCACGCCCGATCGGTATTCGGGCGGATCGGGCGCGCGCGTGGCGTCGCCGTGGTCGGTGAACACGACGAACTTCAGACCTGCCCGTGCGGCGGCGGCCGCGATCTCGTCGGGACCGCTCAGGCCGTCGGACCGGTTCGTGTGCACGTGGATGACACCGGGAATGGTGCCGTCGGCAAACGCGGGAAGCGCCAGACGGCGCGGCGGGACGGTGAGGGCGACCCAGACAGCGACGGCGGCCACGAGGGCCGCCGTCAACAGCGCCAGCTTCTTCACGGACTCACGACCCTTGCCTATCGACCCACGACTAGAGGCCCGCCGCTGACTTGAGGGCCGCCGCCTTGTCGGTCCGCTCCCAGGTGAACTCCGGCTCGCTGCGGCCGAAGTGCCCGAAGGCGGCGGTCTTCCTGTAGATCGGACGGCGCAGGTCGAGCTCCTCCATGATGCCGCGCGGCGTGAGCTGGAAATGGTCGCGCACGATCTGCGTGATCTTCTCTTCCGGAATCCGGCCGGTGCCTTCCGTATGCACCGCCACCGACACCGGATCCGCGATACCGATCGCGTAGGCGAGCTGCACGAGCGCGCGTTCGGCGATGCCGGCCGCGACGACGTTCTTCGCGATGTAGCGCGCCATGTAGCACGCGGAGCGGTCGACCTTCGTCGGATCCTTGCCCGAGAATGCGCCGCCGCCGTGCGGGGCCGCGCCGCCGTAGGTGTCCACGATGATCTTGCGGCCGGTGACGCCGGCGTCGCCGTGCGGGCCGCCGACCACGAAGCGTCCCGTCGGGTTGACGTAGATCTTCGTGTTCGTGTCCATCAGGCTCGCGGGAATGACCGTGTTGATGATCTTCTCCACGATGTCTTCCTTCATCGTCTCCTGCGTGACCAGCGGGCTGTGCTGGCTGGAGACGACGACCGCGTCGACGCGAACCGGCTGGTTCCCGTCGTACTCGATGGTGACCTGCGACTTGCCGTCGGGGCGCAGGTAATCGAGCGTGCCGTCGCGGCGCAGGCACGACAGCCCTTTTACGAGCTTGTGCGCGAGCATGATCGGCAGCGGCATCAGCTCTTCGGTTTCCGTGCAGGCGAAGCCGAACATCAGGCCCTGGTCGCCGGCGCCGCCCGTGTCGACGCCCATCGCGATGTCGGGCGACTGGCTGTGAATCGATGACAGCACGGCGCACGTCTCGGCGTCGAAGCCGTACTTGCCGCGGTTGTAGCCGATTTCGTTGATCGTCGCGCGCACGACCTCCTGGAAGTCCACGTACGCGCTCGTCGTGATTTCTCCCGCGACCACGGCGAGGCCGGTCGTGACGAGCGTTTCGCACGCGACGCGGCTGACCGGATCCTGCGTGAGGATGGCGTCGAGAATCGAATCGGAGATCTGATCGGCGATCTTGTCGGGATGCCCTTCAGTGACCGATTCCGAGGTGAAGAGATGCCGGCCCTTACGGCTCATGCCGTGCTCCTTCGAAGTAGAAAAAATGGGGTTCCGAGAAACGAGTCAGTCTAGCAGAGTCAGGCCCGGGGGTGGAAGCGATCGTAGATCGTCCGCAGCCGCGCTTCGAGCACGTGCGTGTAGATTTGCGTCGTCGAAAGATCCGCATGGCCGAGCATCAGCTGGATCGCGCGGAGGTCGGCGCCGCGCTCGAGCAGATGCGTGGCGAAGGAATGCCGCAGGACGTGCGGGCTGAGCGCGCGCGGGAGGCCGGCCCGCCGGCCGTACTGTTTCAGGATCTTCCAGAATCCGACGCGGCTGAGCGGTCCGCCGCGCGCGTTCAGGAAGAGCCGCGGCGAGGACGCGCCCTTGAGCAGGACGCGGCGGCCGCCTGACTGGTAGGTCCGGATCCAATCGCTCGCCTGCTCGCCGATGGGCACGAGGCGTTCCTTGCTGCCCTTCCCGATGCACGTCAGGTAGTGCTCGGTGAGATGCAGGTCGGATGGCCGCACCGACACCAGCTCGGTCACGCGCAGCCCGGTGGCGTAGAGCAGCTCGATCATCGCGCGGTCGCGCTGGCCGCGCGGCGTGGAGACGTCCGGCTGGGCGATCAGCGTGTCCACGTCCTCGAGCGACAGACACGTCGGCAGCGCCGGCCACGCGCGCGGCGGCCGCAGGTCGTCGGCCGGGCTACTCTCGAGCCGGCCGTCGAGGACGAGAAACCGGTAGAAGCCGCGCACCGAGGCGACCATGCGCGCCACCGACCGCGGCGAGAGGCCGCGCATCATCTGCTCGCGGACGAACTGCTCGAGCGCGGGCCGATCGAGCGCGTCGGGGCGACGGCCGGCGAGAGCGGCATACGCGGAGAGCGCCGCGAGATCGCGGCCGTAGCTCTCAAGCGTGAGATCGGCGAGCCGACGCTCGACGCGGAGATGCTCGAGATAGGCGTCCACCACGGTCGACTATGATAATATCCGCGGTTTGGTTCTGAGGTTCTGAACGCATGCCTGTCCGTTCGAAGTGGCAGTCGCTTCCCACCGAGCAAATCAATCCGTCGACCCTTGCCATCGACAAGCTCTCCCCCGCCGACATCGTCGAAGGGATGCTGAACGAGGACCGCAAGATGCTGGCGGCGGTGCAGCGCGAGAAGGAGCGCATCGCGGTCGGCGTCGAGATCCTCACCCAGGCGCTGCGGAAGCACGGCCGGATCGTCTTCGTCGGCGCCGGCACGAGCGGACGCCTTGGCGTGCTCGAGTCGGCCGAGATGCCGCCGACCTTCGGGACGAGCCCCGAGCTCGTCCAGGCGATCATGGCGGGCGGCAAGGGCGCCATTCTGAAGGCCCGCGAGGGCGTGGAAGACAACTACGAGGAAGGCGCGCGATCGGTGAACCGGCTGCGGCCGACCACCAAGGACGTCGTCATCGGCGTGTCCGCCAGCGGGATGACGCAGTTCGTCCGGGGTGCGCTCACGCGCGCCCGCCGCGCGGGGTCGAAAATCATCTTCGTCACCTGCGATCCCCGCACGGAGCTGCAGACGTTTGTCGACCTCACGATTGCGCCCGCCGTCGGCCCCGAGGTGATCGCCGGGTCGACGCGGCTCAAGGCGGGGACCGCGACGAAGATGGTCCTGAACATGCTGACCACCGCGGCGATGATCCGCATCGGCAAGACCTACGGCAACCTGATGGTCGACGTGCAGATGGGGTCCGAGAAGCTGCGCGACCGCGCCCGCCGCATCATCGTCATGGTCACCGGCCTCGAGCCCGATGAGGCCGACAAGCTCCTGCGGCGCGCGCACTGGAACGTGAAGGCCGCGATCGTCATGCAGAAGGGCGGCCTCACCTACCCGAAGTCGCTGGCGCGGCTGCGCCGCTCCCACGACTTCGTGCGCGACGCGATCGGCGAAGACGTCGAAGCGCGCCTCAGGGCCCTGCTGAGAGTCGGCTAGAGCCGTTTTCACCACCACGTAGTGGCCGGCTTCAGCCGGCCTGCGGCGGTCCGCCTAAAGGCGGACACTACACGCTCGTGAAAACGGCTCTAGCCGCCGCGCGATCTCGCGATACAGCGGAGTGGGCGTGCGCCCCATGGGCAGCCCCCAGCCTTCAGCCCTCAGCCCCCA
>ORJL010518272.1_pt1 | contig 23882 bp, 22 predicted proteins | sample 1779941 | NCBI WGS metagenome assembly ORJL01 (sample SAMEA104232317, study PRJEB22302) | groundwater metagenome | biome: forest; feature: aquifer; material: groundwater | place: USA | collected 2011-08-07 | depth 5.8 m
AAAATTTCTTTTATTTCTTCTATTTCAAGCTCTTGATTTTTCAAACGTTTAAACATTTTTTTCAAATGAGAATATCTTTGGCCTGAACTTTGTGAAACATAGCTTTCTTTGCCTTTTAATTTAGTTGAAATACAATGATTTGTATGTGCTGCTGGGAAATCTGTTAATTGAATTATTGCTTCTTCGCGCGCAAAAGTTTCAACAAAAAAACTTTTATTTTCAGACACAATAGAATAATTGCCTCCGACTGCCCGATAGGCCTGCTCGATATGTTTTATCGCCCAATTTGGATTTTTTTCATCAAGAATTTTTCTGCAAACAAAATTTTTTAAAACCCCGAATCTGGAATCAGGCGCGCTAATTGAGTTTCCAGACATTGCAATTCCTGCATTATTTATTCCGCAAGAAGAACCTGCAAGACTGCCAGTGTAGCCCACACTTAAAAAAGCAGGCTTGTTTTTTTGCTTTGCTTTTAAAATATAGAGCGCGTTAGTTGGATATGCGCAATAATCTTCATTATGCGCAAGAATTACGCCGCCTTTTGATTTTGCAACAAGTGAAGAACATTTTTCAAGCAAAGAATTTTTATCATTCCAATCAAGCTCTTCAGTGCAACTCAAAGTCCAAAGTTCATCAAAATCTAAATCTGCGCCTTTTGCCATTCCTTCAAGTTCGCGCACAAATTCAGGATACGCATCTTTGCAATAGGGAAGAAACTTTTTTGCGTTATCAATAAAAACTGAAAAACCTTTTTTAGTTTTGAATTCAAAATCAGCTTCAACATAATTTAGCATCGCGTGAATTTCTTCTTTGCAAGTTTGGCCTACAGCAAAACCAATATCATAATTGCTGCCTTGAGCATAAACAAAAGAAATATGCTTTGGAAAAGCAGCAATAAACCATCTATTAAATAATTTACGCTCGGGCAAATCTTTATCCCACCAAATTTTTAAAAATACTTCTTTGTGTATGGGGTCATACGCGCTATCTTTTTCAGGATTACTTAAAAAAAAATGTGTTTTGTTTGTGCCCATAATTACTGCGTAATGGCCATATCTATTATCTTCATTTGGGTTTGGCAGCGTGCCATATGGCTTGTCATCAACAGATTGATATGCAACAATTACTGGTAACCCCGCATGCAAAAAACTTTCAATATCTGATATTTTTGCATTCATTTGCTGAAATGTTCTGTAACCCAAAGATTGAAATGCGGTGCAAATTCCAGTAGGAGTTGTGCCAATTTCCTCATTGCAATTTGTGAGGTGAATAAGCTCTTTTTCAGACATTATTCTTCCAAAAGAATCAAGAATTATTTTTACAGCAGAAGGGCCACAAGTCCACTTTGTTTGCTGCCTGTATTCACCAACATTTAGCAGAACTGCACCTTCTTTAATTCTGCTTTCAAGATTATTCATCAAACCACCAGCAGTATTTAATGGGGTTTGTTTAAAAATGCTTTGTGTGTTTAGATGCACGGAGTAATTTGACAGAAAAGTATATAAATACTAATTTCATAGTTCAAATTAATATATTAAAAGGGGTGGGATAATGACAAAACTATCATTTCAGTTGCCAACATTAACAAATGAAGCAACTCCAGAATCAAAAATAAATGCGTCATATGCAATGCTTGGAGTTGTTGCAATAACTGCAATTATTTCTTTAGTATTTATATTTCAACATATGCTTGTCACGCCAAGTTTTGGCGACACAACAGCGTTTGTTATTAGCGAAAAATCAGCAGTACAATGCGAAACACCTGATGGACTGCTTGTTAGTGATGGAGAATCAGACTTAATAGATTATTTACGTGAAAAACAAGATTATTCATGCAGACACGTAAGACAAGATGCGTGGTGCTGTTATCCCCCAAAAGCCTGATGAAAAAAACAACAAAACACTTCCCTGAAAAAACTGCAGGCAAGATAACAGGAAATGTGCAAAAAAATAGGGATTGGGTGTTGATACTTGTTATTGTTGCAATATTTATTATTTTACTTGCAATAATTATGAATTTGGATTATTTTTTTCCAACACCAAACCCTGAAATGATTGCACGCTCAATAACAGGCAACTAAAATGATGCTCTTAGACAAAATATCAGATAAAATATTCTTGCAAGATGCAATATTTTCAGTTAAGACCTGCATTAGCAAATCATTAAAATTAATTTTGTGCATGTTTTTTGATTTGGCATTTTTTGTAGTATATGGGATGCTAAGCGCACCTGTATTTTCAAAACTAACAGACCACGTGATAATTTTGGGTGCGTTCGTCTCAGACGCTATGAAAAAAACTGGAAGAACATATGTTAATAATCAAAGCTTAATAGATCTTATTTTAAAACCTCAAATATGGCCGTTTTTTTTGAAATTTTTATTTTTGCTTGCATTACTTGGTGCAATTGTTTATATCGTATACTGTGTTTTTCAGGGAATAAATTGGAAACTTTCAAGCGAACTTGCAGGATATGACGTATCTTGGAGACAATATTTGAAAGCGTTTGCGAAAATAAACTTGTTGTGGTTTGGATTATTTGTTATTTATTATTTTACGAACTTATTTTTTGCAGTAAGAAAAACAATAATATTGAAGTTTAATCCAACATATGCGCCGAACTATTTTTGGGAAGTTGCGTTTGCAATTTTATTGTTCGTGGCACTTTATTTTATGATTTTAACTTATGTTAGTGGCACAATAAAAATAGGATTAAAAGCAGCAATACAGGCTTGGAAAGACTTTGCACCGCCAATAATAATAATAATGTTAGTGTTTTTGGCAATTGATTGGATAATGCTAAAAGCAGGCCTTTGGAAAATAGAGGCAGCATATTTTTTAGGCGTTGTGTTGTTTTTACCTGCATTAACAATAACAAAAGTTTATATATTCAGAGTTGCCGCAAAATTATGTAAAAATGGCATTCTACCACAATATTAACCCCATACTATTTGAACTCGGGCCATTGCAAATTAGGTGGTATGGCTTAATGTATGTTTTTGGCTTTCTTTTTGTTTATTGGTATGCAAGAAAATGCTTGCGAGAAAATAAAATAAGAATTACTGAAGAACAACTAGATAACATAATGGCATGGTTAACTGTTGCGTTAATTGCTGGCGCAAGATTATTTGATGTTATTTTTTGGGATTTTGCATATTTCACACAACACCCCTTGAAAATATTTGCTATATGGGAAGGAGGATTGAGCTTTCATGGCGGACTTGCTGGCGTAATTATTGCAACATATTTATTGTGCAAAAAATATAATATAAAATTTTTAAATTTTGCAGATGTTTTTGCAGTACCACTTTCTTTAGCGCAAGTGTTTGGAAGAATTGGCAATTTCATTAACGCAGAACTTTATGGATTTCCAACAAAACTTCCATGGGGGGTAAATTTTGGAAGTGAGGTTGATATACTTGGAAATGCTGTATTTAGACATCCTGCACAACTTTATGAAGTGTTTTATAATTTAGTTATATTTGCAGTTTTGTGGAAATTAAAAGACAAAAAAATTCCTCAAGGGTATTTATTTGCGGTATTTTTAGTGCTTTACTCAATTTTCAGGTCGATAACAGAATTAATAAGAGTTCAAGACGTTGCATTTGGGCAAATAACAATGGGGCATATTTTAAACATTCCGCTGTTTGCAATTGGCATTTGGTTAGTTATTAAATTAAAGAGGAATTAAATAGACAAAAAGAGATAAAAATGAAAAAAACACTTTTTGTGATTTTGCTTTTGACTGTTTTACTTGGCTGCACAAACGCAAAAGAATTTTATTCCAGACAAGAAAATGAAATAAAACAGCAAATATATTCGCAACCAGAAGTTGCAGTTGCTGTTCCAGATTTAATAACAGGGGAGTTTTTAACCCAAGACAATAAAAAAATAGTATACTCATTTTATGAAAATAAGAATGCAAAATTTGCAGTAATACTATTACACATGCTTGATAGAAATAGACACGAGTGGGACAAATTCGCAAAATTGCTGCAAACAGCAGGATATTCTGCACTTTCAATTGATTTGCGAGGCCATGGAAACAGCACAAAAGAATGGAGGTGGCGCGCATTTTCAGAAAGAGATTTTAGAGCAATGACACTTGATTTAAATGCAGCAAAAGAATTTTTGAAAACAAAAAACTTCGAGCAATTTGTAATAATTGGCGCAAGTATTGGTGCTAATACTGCATTAAATTATGGCGTTATTGAGCCTGCAGTTAAAGCAATTGTATTAATTTCGCCAGGATTAGACCACCGCGGCATAAAAATAGAAGAATCAATTCTAAAAAATAATAAGCCAACATTATTGATTGCATCAGAAGAAGATTTGTATGCGCTCACAACATCAAAAGAAATATTTGACAAAACGACAAATAAAATAAAAGACTATCGTTACTATAAAGAAGCAGGACACGGAACAGATATTTTTAAAAAAGAGCGAGCAGATTTATTGATACTTGATTGGCTTGTGCAAAAAGAGTTTAGATGATTGAAATTAGAAATATATATGATGAATGATTTTTAGTTATGATAATAATCATTTCACAACAAAAGGCTCGAACTTTTTATCTTTTGGAATAAGTTTATCTAATTCTGCATATTCAAATTGAGGCGTGACTTCTAAGTCGCGCAGAATTTTTTGCAGTTTTAAGATTGCGGCGTGCTCTTTTAGGTTTGAAGCAAATTTGATTAATAAATTTCTGCCTTGCTTATCAATTACTAACTGAACTTCTTTTACAAAATTTTGCTCAAGAATTCTGTCGCGCAAAGCAGTTAAATTAATTTTTGCACCCTTAACTTTTTGCTCTACAATTCCTGTAAATTTTAATTGAGCTTCAATGTCTTTGATTCTATTAACATCATAAATGCGTTCTGTGCGTAAATTGCAATTTGGGCAAGTGTCTCTTGAAATTTTTTCATAATGATCACCTAAAACATAGCCTTCAAACAAAGTTCCCGCACCATTAATTGTCCAAATTGCAGCATAACCGCCGTTTTGAGGCTGCGTAAAATTCCATTTTGTTATGAAATCATCATTGCTTTCTTCAACTTTTATTGTGCGAATAATTGTTGATAGCGGCGCAATGTGGTGAAAGCCAGAATTTTGCGTACACTCAGGCATTAAATCTTCTTTTAGTTCAGATGCGCCATACATATCAATAATTAAAGGCTGAATTATGCCTGCGAGCTTTGCTGATTTTGCAAGCTGCTCTTTGTCACCTGGAGTCATTTTTGCTGCGCCATTAATTATTAAAGCACGCATTGGGAGCACTGTTTTTTGAGACGCAACAACAGGAAAAAACCTGTGCCTTAAATATTCGTGCATTCCTGCGAAAATTTGCGGCTTGAATTCTTTTGCAAGCAAAGCCAAACGCTCTGTTGGGATAGCACCGCCTGCCGCAGTATTTAAGTTTAAATCACAAGCAATATCTATTGCAAGGTGAGTTGCATGCCACGCAAGATGTGGGCCATAAGGAAACAAATTCATTCCTGTTAAATTATTTGCTTGCAAATCATTTGTTGTTTTTACAACAGAAATTATGTCGTCTGTGATTTTTTCCATTAAATGTTTTTGATGTGCGGTGATAAATACTGGTGTTGGAGCGCCGCTTTCAGTTCCGCCAGAAAATAAAGGCATTTTTGGGTGGTAAAAAGATTTTAGCAAAGCAGCAGTTTTTTTAGGCCGAAATAACGCAGTCATTATAAAATTTAGAGCCTCCATTTTGTGCAGTGAAGATAAAAAACGCTTATGAACAGAAAAAACGTTTTTTATGTCAGGTGAAACTACAAAATTTTTTGGAAATTTTAAATAATACTTTTTTTTAAACAAAGGCAATCCTAACTTTTGCCAGTCTTCAACACAACGAATTTTTTTAGGATTTATAGAATATTCTTCAAATAAATCAGAATATGCTTTTGTGTGCGGCAAAAGATTTCTCACAATTGCTCTGAAGCGATGACTCTGCAAGCGCTCAATTTTGCGCCAACTCAAACTTTCAAGCTCTTTTTTTGTGAGGTAATCTCTCATTTAAACAATAAGGAATTTTGAGTTATTTAAAACTAACGAAAACATTTAATTAAAGGATTAGACTTTTGAGTGTATCGTGGTAGGCAACACAGACAAGTAACATAGGCAAGCAATAGGCAATAGACACATAAATTGCACAGATTTGAACACAGATTAGAATTAAGTTAGCTATATACTTTTGAAAAATATCTTTTAAAAAAAGCAATGTTTATTAACTGGCAAAAATAGTGTGTCGTGAATAGTGGGCAAGGGCAGTAATAGTGAAGGCAATGACAAGAGACCAAACATATCCTAAACATTTAGTGCAGTTAATACATTTAGCTAAACGTCTTTATCGTAATGAAAAAGTGGAATTAATTGGAAATCAAAGCACACAGGTGCGTGAATTAAATATTGCTAATTTTACTGATGAAATTCTTGATGTTGCAGAAACCGAAAAACTATTAGGCATAATACAAAAAGACGAATTATTGTTTTATTCAATTGGCGCAAATACTGGTGTTTCACGTGTTTATCTTGTTGCAAGAATAGATGAACGTGCAAATGTGCCCAATGATGTTCAAGAGTTACTGCGATTTAGGCAAAGGCAATTACCTGAGCAATACACATTTGAAAATCTTTCTAAACTATTTTGCTATGTGACAGGCCCTAATAGCAAAAAACCAGCAGCAATGGTTTGAGTCATTTAATAATATCATTTAATAATATAATTTATATAATAGTTTAGCTGTGTTCTTTACAAAAAGATGGCATATTTTATACTACGAAAAACTCTGATGCCTTTGGTAAGAGCACTATTTGTGCGTAAAATATCTGGGCTCGAAAACATTCCTGCAAAAGGACCTTGTATTTTTGCAGTAAATCATTCAAGCTACATCGACCCCATAATTTTGGGTGTTTTGCTTCCTTTTTATGTTCAAAATAATGTGTATTACATAGGGATGAAGCCTCTTGAAAAATACTGGATAAGCAGAATTGTTCTTGGCAAATATTTGAAAACATTATTTGTGAATGGAGTTGTAACAGAAGCAATTGAAAAACTAAAACAAGGCAGTTTTATTGTTATTTTTCCAGAAGGTGGAAGAACACAAGATGGTGAACTTCAAAAACCACAAGGATCAGGAACTGCAGTAATTGCAAATGCCGCGAATGTACCAGTAATACCTGTTGCAATTGAAGGAACTTTTGAATTGTGGCCAAAATATCAAAGATTGCCGCACGTAAAAAAAATAGTTGAAATTAATTTTTGCAAAAAAATATATTTTAGAAAAAAAAATCCAACACGAAAACAAATGGAAGAATTTATAAAAACAATAATGCAACAAATAGCACAACAGCTAAAAAAGAGGTATTATTACTAATGGACTTAAAAAAAGTAATTGCATGGAGTATGTATGACCTTGCAAATACTGCATTTTCTGCATTGTTTGTGACGTTTTTTTTCCCACTTTATATAAAAGAGACTTTAGGAGGCACAGAATTTCAAATAGGGCTGGTATTTGGAATTTCGATGTTATTTGTTGGCATAATTGTTCCAATAATTGGTGCATTCTCAGACTTGATGAAAAGAAGACTGCCTTTTATTGCAATTTTTACGCTTATTTGCGTAATTTTTACATCTACAACAGGATACGCAGGATTATTTTATGCACTTTTATTTGGAATGATTGCAAACTTTTTTTATCATGCGGCACTCACTACGTATAATGCGCTGCTTCCAAAAGTTGCAAATGAAAAAGAAGTAGGATTTATTTCAGGCATAGGAACAGCATTTGGCTATATTGGAACATTGCTTAGCCTTTCAATGGCGGTAGTTATACTCTCGTTATTTGGGTGGAACAATATTTTTTCATTGCGATTAATGTTTCCTGCAACAGCAGGTTTTTTTTTAATTTTTTCATTGCCAACACTATTTTTAATCAAAGAAACAGGCAAAAATTCAGGGTGGTTTAAGCGAGACAAAATTTGGCAGTCTGTTCTTAATGTTTTAAAAACAACAAGAAATATGCGCAAATATAAAGGAATGACTGCATTTTTAATTAGCTTGTTTGCATATATTAATGCAATAAGCGCAGTAGTCATATTTCTTTTTCTGTATAGCAGAAAAGAAATGGGGCTTTCAATACAAAGCTTTATGGTTGTTTATTTTGTGTTTTCAATAGCGGCAACAGTTGGCTCGTTTTTTTATGGCAAACTAGTGGACAAAATTGGCCCTAAAAAATCATTGAGCCTGGCAGGTGTTTTGTGGATAATTGTAGTTTTGATACTAATGCTTCATAAAACTTATTTCTCTTTTATTATCGCAGGCATGATTGGAGGCGTTGCGCTTGGCGCAGTATGGACGTCACTTAGGCCGTTATTGCTTGAACTTAGCCCAAAGGAGCACGTAGGCCAATTTTTTGGATTCACAGAGCTTGCCGACAAATTTTCAGGAGTTATTGGCCCTATAATATTTGGAGCGCTTGCAACACATTATAATTATACTGCTGCATTAACATCGCTTCTTGTATTTTTTGCAGTAGGACTTGTCGTACTTCAAAAAGTTCCAGAAAGAAAAATGCACACGTGACATAGTTAGTTAATTAGAACATTATTAATAATAAATCAATTATTTCTCAAACCATTAATATAGACGATAAATTTTATTTTTGGATATCTATTGATATCACTGTGATATTTTAAAATATCTGCCTGCATGCGTACTAAATATTATTTTTGCGTAAGATTTTTTTTTAGAATTTGGTGATTGTTTTTATCTTCCTTCAACAACTTTTTTCATTTGCTCGATAAAGACTTTTGCTTCCTGCTTATATATTTCATAATCTTTTCCACTAATTTTTGTTAATTCCCTGTGTGTTATTTGCTTGCTTAATTTGTAGAAAAAATCCATAATTTTAGCACTGCGCTTTGGAACAAGCCCGTCTGATGCGAGCTTTTTTTCAATTAAATCTGCAACATGCGCAGGCGTTGGAGGCACTTGGCCGATTTTCATCAAAGCCGCATGAGCGGAGTCAATTACTGCCCAATATAAATCAAGAGTTGCCTGCAAAATATGCCATTCAGAATTAATCATAGTTGAAGGCGCGCGCATGAAATAGCCCCACATACTTTCCTGAGTTGGGCGAATTCTGCCTTGAAATAAAAGCGCTTGGCAAGGCATAAAAAAACCACAGTCATAAAGCACAACGCCGTCTCTTAACATATTAATTGCAAGAGGATCGCCATTTCGCAAATAATCCCAAAAATTTGTTAATTTTAAAGTCGTGATGTGCAGCCTTTTGCTTACTTTACTTGCAGTTTTTTCAACAATTACCCTATACGCGCTTATTACTTCAGGATTTAACACCATTGTCAAATCGTTTATTATTAGTAAAACATCAATATCTTGCTCATCAATTGTTTTTTTTTCTTCACCGCGTGCTGTGCTGCCAAATAAAACAATTGCTTTTAAGAATTCAGTTCCAAGCTCGCGCTTCATTGAATCAGAAAAATGCTGTGCGTGCTTAAAATCATCAGGCGAATAATTAGGCTCATTAAACTTACCTTTGCGCTCAATCTTAAACTCCATACCGTAATTGACGAGAAGATGTTTTAAATAGTTTTATCACTATTGCAGAATGAAAACAAAAATAGATTTGTCAAGAACCACTGGTGATCGCGATGTCGCCTTCGGCTCTTCGCTCAACACCAGTGGAATGCGACAAGTATTAAGAGTGGTTCTTGAGCACCATCACTAATTCCACCACAATTGTTGCCACCAGTTACACACACTGGTGGAATTAGTGAGGTTTAAAATATTACGGTAAAATATTTGAGAACTGAGTCCTTCGGACAGAGTGTGAACTTCGTTCAAATATATCCTGTGGTGCGCCTGCTGATGCACAAAATTTATATACGAAACGTCTTGGATAACGCACATGTTAAATTGCGGGGTTGAAATAGAACAAATAGCGCCAGAGTTAGCTATTTTGCAAAAAGAGCAAACAAAAAGTAAAACAGTTGACCTTGAAAAAAAAGTTGAAAACGAAAATTCTGTTGAAAAAAAATTAGAAGAAATTGCAAAAAAAGTGGAACGAGCAGAGCAAGAAGATAAACTAAATTTAGCCAAAGAAGAAAACGGGTTTATTGCATACGCTGACAAAAATTCATTTTCTAAAACATACAATTCTTGTGCTGAAGGATTTTATGAACCTGCATCAAAAGATTATTATTCATCATTAATGGGCGAACAAGAGTCACAATTTACTTATGCCTCGCAGCCAGAAATAAACGAGCAAAAAAATGAACAACAAGCAGAAAAATCACAGTATTTATCAAAAGAATCAATGATTTTTGGAGCACAAATTACGACAAAAGGCAGCATGTCTCGAGACGAACAAACAGTATTAGCATCAAGTTCTGTTCGCGCAGAAACACTATACATGTTTAAAATATTAAATCCTGGATGGTGGAAATGCTTATATGAATTAAGAACAACACCTGCAGAATTTAATTGAATTGTGACTTATTTATTCTTTTTTTTTAGTTCTATTTAGCTATTCAAAATATTTAAAATAATTATTCAAAAGGAATTTCGCTCCACAATTTAAATTCATTTGAAGGAGCATAAGAGCCAAACATAAACATTGGAGAATAAGTTTTTCCAAAATAATTATTTTGAATTCCGCCCCAAGTCATTTGGCCGCCACCCTGCGGGGCATATCCTGTATTTTGGAAATGGCCGCCAAATTTTTCCCAAGCTTTGAGCAAAATTCTGCCTTCGCCAAATTTTTCTTCCTCATGGCCTTCTGAAACCAAAAATCCTTTGAAATCTCCTTTTTCTTTTAGAATTTTTACTGCTTCAACAATTGGAAAAATTCCCTGGCCAGGAGGCAGGTGCGCGTGAGCGCCAGTTGCGCTATCCACTGCTTGAATTGCGCCAAGAATATCATTTTTTTTATTCTCTTTTGCAAGCCATTCCATTTGGCCTGTAAACCAAGAATTAAATTCCTTAACTCGAGTATCCCATGGCAAATCTGGCTTGAAATTACGAATCCACATTGCCAAATGTGAAGTGTCAAACACACCTTTGATGTGTGTTTTTGCTTGTTCTTCTGCTTGCTGTTTTGAGAGACCTTTTTGAAAAAAATTACTATTAGGATCTGTTAATTTGTGCACCATTTCTTCTCTTGACTTCATAATCATGTCAACAAATTCTGTAGGGTGCGAGCCATAAAATTGAGGCCAGCCAATTTCAGGACCAACATGAATTGGGTCTTTTAGAAATTTGCCCTTGTTATGAGTTTCTTGCATTGCAGCAATTCCTGCCTCGGCGTAACTATCCACTGCTTTTTTAACAGCATACTCTGAAACACCAGTATATCTTTTTTGACGCTCTTTTATTTCTTCAACCTGCTGCATTTGACCTTCTGCAAGACTGCGAAGATGCTCAAAATCAGTTTCGTGATCTTTATATGTTTCTTCTAAGTCTTTTTTATTGTTTATTATTGCTTTTAATTGTGCTACTGTTTGAGGACCTAGCTGAAGCCCTTCTTTGGTTATATTTTCTGCAAGCTTTTGCTCTCTTTGAGCTTCAGATAATTTATCAAAATTGTTATAAATCGGCTTTAAAACCTGAATAATTTTTTGCTGTTTTTCAGCTTGGCCACCATAATGCCCAGCATACCCTGAAGCTGTTCTTAGTTGGCCTTCGAGCTGCATTTGAATAAACAATGTTTCTGGAGCAATTTCTGGCCATTTATCTGCTTCTTTAATTCCTGGCTCTGAATTATGCTTTTTTGCTGCTTTATTAATAAGCTCAGCACTTTCTTCAAATTTTGCCCAGTCCCACTTTATCAAAACAGGCTTTCCTTTTTCAAATTTTGACTCTTCAGATTTTTTAATCGCCCAGCCTTGCTCTTTATCATAGTTTACTTCTTTTATGTCTTTTGGAGCATCATATGCCAAATGCTGAACAATATTTTTTTGCAAACCAACAACACCGCCAGTTTTTGTATCAACAACTTGAACCATTTCAACCTCGCCTGGCTGCTGAAAAATTTTGTCCTTTAATTTTTTTTTAGGATCGTTCCAAGTTGCATCATTAATTGGCCTTTCGTACTCCCAAGAAATCAAGTCAACACCACCGCCCTCACAGGCTTCAGCAACAAACTTAATTGCATCTTTTACTTCATCAAGATGGTCTTTTCTCACTTCATCACTAAAACGATTTCGTTGAGGATCGTAGCCTGACATATTTGTAAGAGAGCTTGTTGGCAGTTCAACACCACTAACTTTGACCTGGTTTGCCATTGCAACTTCACGCAAAGCATCACGCACATCTTTACCATACGCTTTAAAACGGCCGCCCATAGCAGACGTGTGTGGAACATTCATTGCAAGCTGCAAATTGCCAGCACCCATTCTAATTGACGCTTGTGCCTGCTGAATAAAAGTTTTAAACCGTCCAGAAGGGTCAGTTTCAGGAATAGTTTGGCCAATTTCATTAATTGGAAAAATAGGCTTTTCAATATCATTGCCGCCTTGTGGATTTTCGGCATCAATTACTTCGTAATGCGAACGATTCATAGGCCCATAAGATGGAGGACGAAATTCTGACATGAATGTCATATAAGATTTTCAAATATATAAAAGTATGCGACTGAAATGTCATATTGATACTTGTTTTTTGTACTTTTTCGTCATTTATTTCTTCAGAGATTGATTGCTTAAGGTTTATATATATCTTGTTTTAAACTAGTGATATGAACAAAAACCTTGAATTTTTAAGAGCACTTTTACAGCTGGATTCAGATGAATCAAGAGCATATTTTACTTTCACATTTTTGCAAAACGGCACAATTGATTTATTGCCATCTGAGGTTTTAAAAAATGTTGAAATTTTTTGTAAATCAAACAAATATCTTGATGCTGCAAGGTTTGCAAAATTAGCAAAATGCAAAGAACTTGCTAATGATTGTTACGATCTTGCAATAATACATTTTGAAAAATTAGGAAAAATAGCGAATGCAGCAGACATTGCAAAAGAAGCAGGAATGCTTGGGCGTGCAATGACAAATTACGCAAAAGCAGGAAATACACTGCAAGCAGCACACATTGCAGAAGAAGTTTTGCTAAAAGAAAAAGCAGCAGCATTTTTTGAGCAGGCAAAAAAACCACTTGAAGCTGCACGAATTTATGAAGAATTAGGCCAACAAGAAAAAGCAAGCAGCCTATACGAAAAAGCAGGACAAACATTTGATGCATTCAGAACTTCAAGAGACGCAGGAAAATACGAACAAGCAGCAAACATTTGGGACAAAGCAGGAAAACCAGAAGCAGGAGCACATCACGCAAAAAAACACGGACTTGTTCAACTCGCAGATAAACTCTATGAAAAAGCAATAAATAAACTAGTTGACGCGCAAAACCCAACAGTTGAAGACTATAATAATGCAGCATTTCTTGCAAAAGAAGCAGGATGGAATAATCGCGCATTTGAATTTTATGAGCGAGCAATACGCGCAGCAGGAAGCAAAGAAGAACGCGAAAGAATGTTCGGACAAGCAATAAGGCTTTGCTGTGAAACAAATCAGCCACAAAAAGCACAAGCATATAAAAGCTTGGAAGCATTGTTTAAATAAAATATTGTTTAAATAAAATTATGTCAACTGTTTTTTAAATAAATTGTTCTTATTTTAAAGCTAATGGTGCTCTTGACTTTAAAAAAGCCTGCTGATGTTTTAATTGATAGAATAATTGATTTTTTTGACACAGAATTCAAAGGAATGGGGTTCAGGCAAGGCTTAAGAACTGAAAGTTTAACACACACAGAAATTTTGTACACAACACAACAATCAGGGTGCGTGAGAGCAACATATTCAAAAAATCAACCTTTCAAAATACTTTCTCCTGGAAAAATTGAAGAGTTTGACTTGTCGTTTGAATTCACACAAATGTCTCAAACATATCAAGAAAAATTAATTGAATTTATAACTCAAGGAAGAATATACTAATTCAACTAAAAATTAACACCCATATTCACAGAAAAATTTGAACTAATTATTGACGTGTTTAAACTTGGCAGATTTTACTTGATAGACTTTTGATGGCCTGCGCTAGCAGATACTCTTAAATATTCCTTGCATTTTTATTTTAGTATATGAAACCATTCAAAATGTTTTTTAGAAACCAAATACTTGCATGGGGCATGGCAAAAACAGGACTTGGAAAAAAAGAAGCAATTCTAAAAAAGGATATTAAAAATAAATTTAATTATGAAAAAATTCAAAAATTAAGAGCAAAAGTAACAAAAGAATATTTTACGCCACTTGATGATGATAGTGTTCTTGTGAAAAAACTGCCATTAATACTTGGAAGATATGATGAACACACAAATGATGAATCACAGCCAACTTTTCCAATACACCAAAATTATGCATTAAGTGTTTCACGAAGACACGCAATACTCTACGAGGAGAAAGGCAAAATAAAAATAAGAGATTTAGGAAGCAAAAAAGGCACGCATCTTCGCAAAAGAGGAGTTAAGCCACACATAGAGATTCCATATGAACTTGTTTCAAAAGAAGGTGAAGAGCTAAAAAATAATGACGTTATATATTTAGGAGACCCAGTTATCGAATCATTCTATATAGAGTTTGAATTCGAGCCGCCATCAATTTGGCAAAACTCAATAAGATGGATTAAAAACAAATTTCTTTAAGATTGTTATGCGGAACAGCAATAGCCCAGAGATTTATATTTATCAATTGCGTGATTACGCATGTGCGAGAAGAAATAAAGAATTGGCGGAATTGAATTTAAAACAATCAAAAATTTTTGTGAAAAATGACGTTACCTGACTTGACTTAAAATCAATTCAAATAATTCCTAATAATTTTGTCAGCCAAACTTTGCTAAAGTTTGATCAAAATGAAGCTACACTCAGGGATATTCCTCACTTTGTTCGGAAATCCCTGACATAGAAATTGATGTGTTATTTGATGTTATTCTGACTCTTAATCAATATAATGTCTTATTATCCTCTCAGCAGCAGAAAGCATATGCTCTGCTTTCTCGCTTGCGCGATATTGATGGTTCTCAATTGCTTTTTCTCTGTCCTGCACTTCATAGTTTGCAGCACGCAAAAAGTTTTCCTGATATTGAGTAATTACTCCGCTTTCCCTTATATCTTTTGTTATGTCATTTACGCGTTTGTAGATATCAGCAATTGGGCGCTGAGCAAAATTTTCGCGTATAACCTGTGGGTCTGGAATTGCTGATGATGTGATATTTTCCAAACCCTCTTTTTTATCATTCTTGTTTTCTTTGAACATTTCCTCAACAGAAATATTTTTTTGAGTTGGCGTTTGGATTTCTTCAATTACTCGCAATTCATCTTTTGCACGACTCAAAAGAGACTGCGCTTCTTCAATTTCTTTTTTTCTATCACTAATTAACTTTTGAATTTGGTTTTCGAGCTCTTGTAAAACTTTAACTCGCTGGTCTGGTGGAAGCTTTTTTATTTGCTCAAAATCAATAGTTGCCATAGAATTACCAAGTAATCATGCCATGCGCTTTCTTGAAGTTTTTGTAATGCTGCCATAAAGTCCATTGTGCAGCAGTTTCTGCATCTTTTTTTTGCGCTTTTAATTTTTCTTCATCAACTGGCTTTTTTTTGCCGCCAAAAGAAGGAGTTACCATTTCAAACATTTCTTTAAAACCGCGCCCGATATCAACAAAAGGATCAAGAATTCCTGCCTGCTTTGGAGACTCTTTTTTAGCTTTTATTCCTAAAACTTTTTGTGCCTGCTCAATTGATAAATTTTCTCTTTCCATTAATGCCTTGACTTTTTTTGCCTCTTCTTTATTCAAACCAGAATATTGCTCGCCAAGATACTCCATTAAATCAGCACCCATTGCATCCATTGCATCTTTTAATGATTGATCAACAGATGCAAGAAGCTCTAAATCCTCATAATCTTTCATTGCCAAATACTTATCAATTTCTTTTTGGCTCCAGCCATAACTGCGCCAAGTAATTCTTGTTTCACCAACATGAATTGGGCCTCGATGATATCCTCCTTCTTGAGCAAAACTTAATGCAGGACGCGTTCTGTATTCAAATGTAAGCAAAATGCAGGTGAAATAATCCCCGCTTTTTTCACTTGCAAGCTTTTGGCCTAAAACTTCAATTTCAATCATTGAACCTTCAAAAGCAGAAACAAGTTCAGGCCTGCCAAGATTTTCAACAGAGCCAGTTAATTTTTGAATATGCTTCAAATAAGGCTTAACCCAGGACATATACATTTTAATTGTTGTAAAATGCTGCTTTAAATAATCAATTGTGAATTTTTGGCGAACAAGCATTTCTTTATATGTGGCATCACGCCATCTCAAATAAAGATTAAGCTTTCGTATTAACGCATTTTTAACACTAACATTAAATGCTGCTGCTTTTTCATTAACAAACTTGTCAACTTCATCTGGAGTGTGCGGGTGAATGTTGAAAAACAAATCAGGCAAAGTTGTAAATTGAAGCTGTTGGGCCATAATAAACAAGTTTGCAGCAGTTCTTTGGCCGCCAACAACACCATCAACTAAATCAACCCATAGCCCTTTTAAAACAATTTCATCTTTATCTTGTTTTTCTTCAATTGAGCCTTTATAATGCCCCATGCGCTCATCAATCCATCGAAGCTCTCTTACTAATTGAAATAAATCTTTTACCATCTTGCCAATGGTTGCAAGATATTGCGCAACTTTATCTTGCGCTAATCCTAAGCGCTGTGCAGATGCGCCATAATATGCACTTTGCTCTGCTGCTGCAAACATATCTGTTACTTTGTGAACAACAGCAAAACCCCAATCATTTTTTAAATGCGCAAGACTCCAATAATAAATCGGCTCAATTGCCTCATTAAAAGTTTCGTATACAATGTAGTATTTACTTACTGGCTTTGGATAATCTAGTGTGAGCATTTGGTCCTTTGCAACTTCCATCTCATCAGCATTTGCGACACTTTCAAATTCTTTTAACACTTGTTTTTTTTCATCAGAAGAAAGAAGAGAGAATGCTTTTTCTACTTCATGAGGGCTTTTTAATTTACCGTCTTTTTCAAATTTTTCTTTAAAAAGTTCAGACTTGTCAACATCTTTTTTTTTAAAATCAAACATTACAAGCCTTTTTGCACCAGCTTCAGTCATTTAGTTCCCTCTTTAATACAGATAATTGTGGATTACTGGTATTTAAAACCTACTGTGAAAAATAAAGTTAGAATAAATGCATTAAAAAATATTTGAATACTGCGTGGCTGATGCCATAATTAGTTTTGCACTGCAAAGCAGTGCTCAAGTATATAAAATGAAATCTTGAAGAGCGCGCCGGCGCTGGGAATTTCAAGTCTTCGCAAAACCGAAAACTATTTGAACCCAGATGTTTTTTCAGACACCAGAGTATCGGTCTGGCGAGCAACCAAATTGCTCAACGCCGGCACTTTTTATTTTCTTTTTTCTTCATTAATATGCTTAACTAAGAAAAAACCTAAAAGTTTTCGGTGAAAGCAAAATATTTGCAGCAACAAAAAATCACCCAAGATTTATAAATAAAATTCACTATTTTAAGGCATGACTTTATTAATTAATCGAGATAAAACTTTTCTTGAAAAATGCGAAGGAGAAGCAAAAGTAGATAAAGACGTGCCTGCGCAATTAAAACAAGTACACATTGTGCCGCAAAAACTTCTTTTAACCCCTTTGCGAAAGTTTAGTATTGAAGACAAATTAATAACAACGCTTGCACAAAAAACAAAAATAACTAAGTTTCTTCGCTTAAAATCAAATGAAAAAATTTTTGCATTATGGGCAGGATATCGATCTGTGATTGTTGAGTGCGGAAATGGCGAATTGTACAAATTAAAAGGAGTAACTGTTAATTTAGAAAATCCTGAAATAATAAATGAGCTATATATATTTGACCGTGATCCTGACATATTTGGCGCACAGTACAAATATAGCGCAAAATATGAACAACAAATGTCGGGTGAATTCAACAAAGCACTCAAAAAAGAAGGCATTGAACCTGTAATGGAATTCAAAGGATACTGGAACTACAAATTAAAAGTCAATGACAAACCAATATCAGCATCTGTTATAAAAATTAAAGGCGACACAAGACTTGATGAACTCATGGACACAATTGAAGAAATATTATTTCAAAAAATAATGCTTAATACACCAAATAAATCAGGACAAAAAATTCTTCAAAAAGTAGTTACGCTGTATCAAGACTTAGGATTTGTTGTTGGCAGGCTTAAAAGATTAATGAATAAAAACAATCAAAGCTGGGGCCCTGATGCGCACAGAACAAATTCGCACCCAGGAAATGTAGTGCTATATGCAGATAAGGACCATTTAAGACTTGGATTTGTTGATTTTGATGCATCATGCTCGCGTAAAGTTGACAAATTAAATGAGCAAGAAATAAAAAGATTGCAGAACGACGATTATTATTCAATTAGATCTTATGTACATAAAAAACAATGCAGTTCAAGACAACTCGCAAGTGATAAATATGACGTTTTACATTGGAGAGATAATAACAGCTACAACAATTTCTTAAGAGATACTTTTTGTGAAGGATTCAAGAAAGGACACGATGATGAAACATTTGACCAAAAACAATTTGACAACAAAATCCCTTTAGAACAATTAATGGAAATAAATACTGTGCTTAAATCAGGCGTTAGTTTATTGGAAAAAAAAAGTGAATTTGATTTGCATGGTGACTCCATAGGGGGATTTATGGACAGGGAATATTGCAAACATATCTGCAGGCTACATAATGAATATTTAATTACGCATATTTAATGAACAAATTTGCATTTGATATTAAAAATATTTGCTTGCGAGACTTTAATACTTCTTTAGCACGACAGTAAAACCAACTTGTTTTAAAACAATTGCTTCGCACCTATTCGCAATTTCATTTGCAACAAGCTTTTTATTATTATCTTTCATAAATGCAGAAAGAAATTTAACTTTAACAACTTTTTTTTGGCGCAAATGGCGCTTTATTTCATCAATTGCGCCATCTGTAATTCCTGCCTTTCCAATTCGCACAACAAAAATCGTTTCAGTTAGTTTAGTCATATATGCATCTCAAAACCCATCTCTTCTATTTGCTCTTTTTTAATCTTTGCTAAAAATTTCTTGTTAGGCATATTTTCAAACAGAGAAGCAACAAAATGGCCCCCAATTTGGTGAGGCATTATAACATAATTAACACCTGCCTTGTACAAATTAATCGCATCACCCCGATGATCTGCTGTGAAAAATAAAATTGCAGTTTTGTTAATCTGGCGTATTTTTTTTGCAAGCCTAACATTAATTTGGGGTTCAGGAACAGTTGAAATAACGATTTTTGCACCCTTAAAATTAATTTTAGAAGCAAGCGATAAGTCACTTGCATCACCATAAATACAAGGAATTTTTTCCTTCATTAAATGAGTGATTATTTCAGGATGATAATCAACTACAAAAACACTTTTGTGCAAAAATTTTGCTTTATTAAGAATAGCATTACCAACACGATTGCAGCCAATAAGTATAACATCATAACTTTTTTTCATATCTGGCAGGTAAGAAAATTCGATTTTTCTAAGCGAAAGCTTTTCAAACAATTTAAGAACGCCGCCAATTTTTGCATACAAAACATTTCCATAAGTTATCATATAAGAAGATAAAGTAAAAGTAATAACTGCAATAACTGCAATAATAGATACGATAAATTGAGGGACAAGACCTAGCTTGTATGCAAACAGCATATAAACAAGCGAAAATTCGCTAACCTGCGCAATTGCAATTGAAGTTAAAAATGAAACACTTGATTTGAAGCCGAATAAAGACATCAAAATCATAACTATTAAAGGGTTGCCTATTAATACAAAAATTGAAAGCCAAATAATTGTGCTTGCGTACTGCGAAATATTGCTAAAACCAATTTGCATTCCAAGTGCTACAAAAAAAATTGTTGCAAAAAAATCCCTCAAAGAACGCGTCTTGTGAATAATCTCAAAACTATACGGCAAAGAAGCAAGGCTTACGCCTGCAAGAAAAGCGCCTATCGCAACAGAAAGCTCCAGCCACTGTGCAACAATGCCAAATAAAAAACACCAAGCAATAGACGCGATAAACAATAATTCCTGTGATGAAGCGATGAATTTGAACAACAAAGGAATTATGAATTGGCCTAAAAGCAAAGCAACAATAAAAAATCCAAGACCTTTAAGCAAAGCAGTAAGCACAAGAGGCACAGAAAAATCAGCAGAACCAGAAAGCATAGACATCGCAATTATTGCCAAAAAATCCTGAACAAGCAAAATTCCCAAAGCAACACGGCCATGCAAAGTATCAAGCTGACCTTTTTCTTCATAAAGCTTCACAACAATAACTGTGCTGCTAAGTGTTAGTGCAACAGACAGATAAATCGATTGCGAAGGCGTAAATCCAACCCACTGCGTGAAAAGATATCCTGCAAAAAAAGTAAAAACAACTTGGCCTATTCCTGCAATAATTGAAATTGCGCCCATATCTTTTATTTTTTTAATATCTAGTTCAAGGCCCACAATAAAAAGCAAAAATGCAATTCCTAATTCAGAAACAACATTAATTGTCGGAGCATCAGTTACTAGCTTTAATCCAAATGGGCCAATAATTACTCCTGCTAGAATATAGCTCAAAAGCAAAGGCTGTTTTAAAAATTTTGCAATAACTGCACAAATTGTTGCAATAATAATTATGATTCCTAAATCAATAATTAAATTTTGCATATTTTACACATCACCTTTTTTTTCTTAAGAATACTGTTGAGTTTGGTGTATTTAAATTTTGTTAATAAATTTTGTTAAATTTTGCTATTGCTAACCCTGCAGCCGCCAGCAGGCAAAACAGCAACAACTTCATTCAAATCACAGCCACCAAGAATTTTTAAAATCTTTTTTGCAGCATCACTTGTCTTATCATCACCTTGAACAACAAAAACAAATTTTTTGCAATGTTTTGCAATAGCACAAGGAGGACCCCCCATAATTTTGCCGTCATCAGCAAGACCAACTGCTAGCTTCATTTGCGCCGGCACAATATTTTTTTTGCCACGAATAATAAACGCGCCTTTTGGCACAAATTCCCCGCTGGGGGTTTGTTTTGAAATTTGTTCAGGTAAAATCCAGTAAACATCTGCACTAGCAAGGCCAAGCTTCCATGCTCTCGAATAAGAAACAGTTGCCCCTGCGCACTCTTCAATTGTTATTGCGCCAGGCGTTTTATTTTCGCTTTTTATTACAAAAAAAGGGCTTCCTGCTGACTCTGTGTGAAACACCAAATCAGTTTTTTCAACATGCTTTTTTATTATGACCTCATTAGTTGTTGCATCCCTTCCGCCAATGCACAAAAAACCCTCCGAACTAATAAACCAGTGAAATTTTTCAAACCATTTTTTTTCAACAAGCTTTTTTTGCGCCTTCTTTTTTTGCTCTTCAATTGCGATTTTTTCCTGAGATTCAATGTTGTAGAGTTGATTTTCAAACTTTTCAATTGTTGTATTAATTCCTTCAATTTTTGCCTTAAGCTTTTTTGCGCTTTCGAAATACGTTGCCGCGTTTTTTTCAAGACTTTTTCTAATATCTAGTTTTAGTTCAGCCATTTTTATTTCAACTAATTATTTGTGCGATTAAATGAGTGGAAGTGCAATCTGTTATTTTAACATTTAGTTTTTGGCCAAGCAAAAACGTGCCTTTTAGCGCAACTGGCTTGTACGCAAAATTTCTTCCAATAAATGAATCATGCTTTCCTGCCTCATTTATTACTATTTCGCCCTGCCAACCAATCCAGTTTTTATTTTTTGCGTAAGCGCCCCAAACAAAAGCAGATGTGACTTCAACACTGCGAACTTTTTTATCTTTTCCTGAAATTTGGCTTTGCATTTTTGCTGCAAGCGTTCCTGGCCTTGGCGCAAAACGAGAAATATTTACTGCATCAAGCTTTAAATCCTTTAATAATTTAACAGTTTCATTAAATTGCTCAATTGTTTCATTTGGGAAACCGCAAATTATATCTGTTGATAGCGTAATTTGCGGAATTTCTTTTCTGAACTGCTCAATTATTGTTTTAAAATCTTCAACAAAATAATCACGTTTCATTGCTTTGAGCACCAAATTGCTCCCAGACTGAATTGGAATGTGCAAAAATTTAAAAATTTTATCAGACTTAAAAACATCAATAAGCTCTTTTGTGTAATTTTTGATGTGCTTTGGATTTGCCATACCAACACGAATTTTGAAGTCGCCTTCTACTTTTACTAGCATTTGCAAAAGCTTTGGCAAATTTGTTCCAATATCCATTCCATAACAGCTTGTATCTTGGCCAGTTAGCCAAATTTCTTTGCAGCCATCTTTCACACAAGACTCAACCTCATCAATTAGTTTTTTTGGAGGATAAGAAACATGCGTGCCTTTTATGAATTTTACTGAACAAAAAGTGCAAGCACTATCACAGCCTTGCGAAATTGAGATAATTCCAATTAAAGGATTTTTTCTTACTTTTGGAAACAAAATTTTTTCTTCTTTTGTTCGCCCAAGAATTTGCACGGCTGAATTATTTAAAACTTGACGTACGGCATCTGCAATTTTATGCACGTTGTGAGTATTAATTATTGCTGCATTTTTTGCAAGCTCTTGAATTTGAGAAACACAATCAGGCGGAACACAACCTGCAATTACTAGTTTTGCTTTTGGAAATTTTGTTGATATATTTTTTATTTGGCGAAATGCAGAATTATTGCCTTTGACTGTACAAATGTTTAAAACAATCACATCAGCTGATTTTTTATCATCAATAATTTCAAAATTGCTGCTCTTTAAAATGCCTTTCATAATCTCGCCCTCTGAAAAATTTGCGGCGCAGCCATATGTTTCAACAAAAACAGTGTTCATAGATTGAAAATATCATTTTGATTTTAAAAATCTGTGTGTAAAACATAATAACTTGCAAAGTATTCGAGGAGAACATAGTCCTGCGGACAGAGACACTATATATAAGCAGTATTGCACATTTGCACTTATTCACCTCAAAAAGTTTTTATACTTATAAATAATTTGTAAATTTATATGAAAAAGAGCGTGATGTTAATCTTAATTATTTTTATTAGCATTATTTTTTCAATAATTGCACGTGCTGACCAAATTTGCAATGTTCCTATTTCAACAGCGTTATTACAAGCTGTTAGATTAAATCCTAATGGAGTATGCAAGGGCGGAGAAATGGTTGACCCTGCAACAGATAGCATGATTACTATTCCACCCACATTTGTTAATACTGCAAGCCAGCCAATTCCTAATTTAAGTCCAATTGGCACACTAAATTCTGCAACAAACATTTTGACTTGCACAATATCTTGCAATGTTGTTGTAAAAGATAAATGCCTAAAAGACTTAGGAATCACAACTTTTGGCGCAAATTATTTAGAAAATATAGTGCAAAAAATTTGCTTGCCAACACCCCCTGCGCCATCACCCCCCGGCACAACTCAAACTCCACTTCCCCCAGCGCCACTTCCTCCAGGAAGCACGCAAACAACTTCAACATCAACTGCATTGCCACCTGCACCATTGCCCCCTGGCACGACAGATCAAAATCCTCTTCCTCCAGCACCACAGTTTCCAGGAACAACAACTGCTGCGTGCACAAATCAATGCACAACAGCAGGAATTACCTGCACAAATTCAATTAAAACCATTTGCGCACAAGACACAACAACTGGCTGCCTAAAAACAACAGCAATAAGTTGCACAACAGGATGCAATAGCGCAGCAACA
>ORJL011572552.1_pt1 | contig 23873 bp, 24 predicted proteins | sample 1779941 | NCBI WGS metagenome assembly ORJL01 (sample SAMEA104232317, study PRJEB22302) | groundwater metagenome | biome: forest; feature: aquifer; material: groundwater | place: USA | collected 2011-08-07 | depth 5.8 m
TCGGTTGGTAGGGCGCGGCGTCCCTGCCGCGCCGCTCTGGGCGTTCGAGCGCGCGTGCGGCTCGCTGGGGACAGCGAGCCCTACCTCTCCGCAGGTGGGGCGCGGTGTCCGTGTAATTCGTGGTCAACTCTTGCGATGATCTGGCGCTTGATCCTCGCAGCCGGGCTGCTATCGTCGCCCAAGCTAGAATTCGCTGCCGGCCGAGGATTCGGTTTGTTATTGGCTGGCGCGTTGATTCGAACATATAAGATATACTATTAGAGACACCGATGCATCACGATACGAATGTTCTGGGACAGCCTGTGGGCGCCCCGCTTCCCGACTGGGGGCCGCCGGCATGGCCTTCCCGCGAGCCGATGGAGGGACGGTTCTGTCGCCTTGAAGCGCTCGATCCCGGCGCGCACGCCGTAGCACTACACGCGGCCAACGCGATGGACCTCGAGGGGCGGATGTGGACTTACCTTCCCTATGGCCCGTTCGAGACGCTGGATACTTACCGTGCGTGGGTCGAGGAGATGTGCCGCTGTGCCGACCCTTTGTTTTTTGCGGTTGTTGATTTGGCCACCGAGAAGGCGGTAGGCGTCGCGAGTTATCTCCGGATTGATCCTCGAAATGGCTCCATTGAGGTGGGACACATCGGCTACTCTCCGCTCCTGCAACGGACTGCCGCGGCCACGGAGGCGATGTATCTCATGATGGAGCGCGTGTTCAGCCTTGGCTATCGCCGATACGAGTGGAAATGTCATGCGCTCAACGCCCCGTCCCGCGCCGCCGCGGAGCGCTTGGGTTTCTCCTTCGAGGGGGTTTTCCGTCAGGCCGCCGTCGTCAAGGGCCGCAATCGTGATACGGCCTGGTACGCCGCGATCGACAAGGAGTGGCCGGTGCTGAAGGAAGGCTTCCTGCGCTGGCTTCACCCCTCGAACTTCGATGCGGGGGGAAGGCAGCGCGCGCGCTTGTCCAGTGTGCTTGCCGAGAATCTTCACCCGCAGTGTTGCTGATGTCCACTATGAAAGACCCCGAGAAAGATCGACGCGTCCTGCGGGTCGCCGCAGTGCAGTTTGAGAGTTCACCCGGAAACAAGGATGCCAACTTCCATAAAATGGAGGCCTTCGTTGAACAAGCCTCCGCGCAAGGCGTGCGGCTGATCGTTTTTCCGGAATGTTGCATCACCGGCTATTGGTTCATGCGCAACCTTTCCACCAACCGACTGGCGGCGCTGGCCGAACCGATCCCGGACGGCCCAAGCACGCGGCGGTTGGTCGAGTTGGCGCGGCGGCACCGGGTCACCGTGGGGGCGGGACTGGTGGAGGCCGCCGGCGCCGGCGTGTTTCACAACAGTTATGTGGTCGCCCTGCCTGATGGCACGGCGCACCGCCACCGCAAGTTGCACGCCTTCGAGCACACGGCCATTCAGAGCGGGACGGACTATACCGTTTTCGATTTGCCGGAGGGATTTCGCGTCGGCGTGCTGATTTGCTACGACTGCAACCTCATCGAAAATGTCCGCATCACGGCACTCCGCGGCGCGGAGATCCTGATTGCGCCGCATCAGACCGGCGCGGTTCGCAGCAGGAATCCGCACCTCATGGGCCTGATCGACCGCCGGCTTTGGGACAATCGCCACACCGATCCGGAAGCAATCGAACGCGAGTTTCGTGGCGAAAAGGGCCGCGGTTGGTTGATGCGCTGGCTGCCCAGTCGCGCGCACGACAACGGCCTGTTCCTCATCTTCAGCAATGGCGTCGGCGTGGATGACGACGAGACTCGCACGGGCAACGCGATGATTCTCGACCCGTACGGTCGCATTCTCGCCGAGACATGGAAGGCCGACGACGCGATGGTCATCGCCGATCTGGACGCCGGCTTGCTCGCGGACGCAACGGGCCGGAGTTGGATTCGTGCCAGGCGCCCTGAGCTCTACACTCCGCTCACGGTTCCCACCGGTTTGGAGTGTGATACGCGCACGCTAAAGTTCGAAGAATGACCTGGCTTTTTCCTCTGGCGGTTGCGTTTTAGAGTGAATATGTTCTCTGCGATTGAATCTAACGTGTAATTGTGCGGTTCGAATGAAAACGATGAAAAACTGGTCTAACCTGGAGAAGCGTTGCTCGCTGCTCCTGTCCCTGGGCGTGGCTCTGGCTTCGCAAAACCTCATCAACCCGGCCACCGCCCGCGCGGCGGACGCCGAGCTGGCGCCCATGCCCATCAAGCTGCCCATCCCCGCCTTCATGGGAACCCCCACCGACATCCCGTTGGGTCCCGAGGTGGAAAAACCTTCCGACAAACCACGCCCCCCGTTCATGGCGCCCAAAGGGGTCCAGAACGTCGCCGCCAAAAAGAAGGTGACCAGCAGCGACAAATCCCCCATAACCGGAACCCTTGATCTGGTGACCGACGGCGATAAGGAGTCCAATGACAACTCGTTCGTCGAGCTTCATCGCAAGACCCAGTGGGTCCAGATCGATCTCGAGAAAAACTTCAAGATCGCCGCTGTCGTCGTCTGGCACGCGCATAACACATTCCAGGTGTACCACGACATCGTCGTCCAAGCCGCGGATGATGCCGATTTTACCCAGAACGTCCACACCATCTATAACAACGACCAGGACAACAGCTCCGGCCTCGGGATCGGCACGGACAAGGAGTACTTCGAGAACTACGAAGGCCGCCTGATGGACGCCAAAGGCGTAACGGGCCGCTACGTCCGCCTCTACAGCAAAGGAAGCACCTACAGCGCGCTGAACCGCTACACCGAAGTCGAGGTCTGGGCATTGCCGGCTGAATGAACCGGTGGCTGACGCTCGGCCTGCTGCTGGCGGCCGCGGTGGCTTTTGCGCTGCGGTTGCCGCAACTGGACAAGCGTCCCCTCCACGCCGACGAATCGGTTCACGCCACCAAGTTTGCGGGGCTGTGGGAGCATGGGGTCTATAAGTACGACCCCAATGAATACCACGGCCCCGTTCTTTATTACGCCACGCTCCCTTTTGCGTGGCTGAGCTCGGCCCGGGACTCGACGCAGCTCCGCGAGTCCACCCTCCGCCTGGTGCCCGTCTGCTTTGGTGTGGCCATGATCCTCGCCCTGCCTTTGCTCTCGGCTGGTCTGGGGCGTAAAGCGGCGCTTTGCGCCGGAGTTCTCACCGCCGTCTCCCCGGCGATGGTCTTCTACAGCCGTTACTACATCCATGAGTTGCTGCTGGTCTTCTTTACTCTCCTCTTGCTGGGCGCCCTCTGGCGGTACAGCCAGACACAGCGAATGGGCTGGGCCTTGCTTGCCGGGGCGGCGCTCGGGCTCATGCACAGCACCAAGGAGACGTTCGTTTTCAACGTCGCCGCGCTCGTGGCCGCCGGCATCTTGACCCTGGCCTGGGAACGGTGGATCGAACGGGCGCCAACGCATCCGGCGCGGATGTTCAATCCCAGGCACATCGCCGCGGCGCTCCTGCTCGGTCTTGCTGTCTCGCTGCTGTTGTTCTCCTCGTTCTTTACCAACGCCAGCGGACCGCTCGATTCCCTGCGGACGTATCTGCCGTGGCTCAATCGGGCAGGTGGGGACTCACCCCATATTCACCCCTGGCACTTTTATTTCCAGCGGTTGGCGTTCTTCCATCCACTGGCCAGGGGACCGATCTGGAGCGAAGGGTTGATCCTGGGATTGGCGCTTGCGGGGCTTGGAGCCGCGCTCCGTCCAGGCGTGGTGTTGGAAGGAAACGCCGTGTTCGTGCGTTTCCTCGGCTTTTACACCCTCCTACTGACCGGCCTCTATTGTTTGATTGCCTACAAAACCCCCTGGTGCCTGCTGGGCTTTCACCACGGCTTCATCCTCCTGGCGGGGGTCGGCGCGGTGGCGGTGGCGCAGGCCGCCCGCGCGGCCTGGTGGCGCGCGGCCATCGCGATCGTGCTCGGGTTGGCGACTCTCCAACTCGGGTGGCAGGCCTGGCGCGCCGCGTATCCTCTTTGTGCCGACCGGCAGAACCCGTACGTCTATGCGCACACGTCGATGGACCTTTTGCGGCTGGTCGCCAAACTGCAAGGGGTGGCCAAGAGCGATCCCGCGGGCGACCAGGTCGTCATCAAAGTAATGGTGCCTGGCGGAGACTACTGGCCCTTGCCGTGGTATTTGCGGCAATTCAAGCAAGTGGGCTGGTGGCCGGCAATTCCGCCCGATCCCTACGCCCCCCTTATGATTGTGGGCGCCCGGTTCGATGCCTCCTTGGACGAGAAATCCGGCAAGAAGTGGTTGATGGTGGGCCTGTTCGAGCTTCGTCCCAAAACTTTTCTCGAACTCTACGTCGAGTTCGGCCTGTGGAAGAAGTACATCGAGTCGCTCCCTCCTCGCCGCGACGATGACGAGTAATGGAGGCGGGCCGCCAGATAGGCCTTGTAGTATCGCCGACCGTTCTCCTCGATCATGGTGAGGTATTTGTCCATTCCCTTGAGCTTGTAGGTGTGGCTGGCCTCGAAAACCCTGGCCTCGAGGGCAAGCTCGCAATGACCGAACCCGTGCGGGAAATCCGTCAAGTGCGTCCACAGGCGCCACATTTTGCCGTCCAGACTGGTCAGGAACAGATAGGCCCGCTGATCGTCGCAGATGATCCAGTAATCGAGCCCTCCAACCTGACGCGGATCATCTTTGCCCCCGTCGAGAATCGGCATCGCGTGCGTCCATGTGCTGGGGTTGGCGATGTCTGTGGTCGTGGAGTAGGCCACCCACATCTTATTCGCGCCGGGCACACCCATCTGGTAAACCAGGTACCACTTCTTGTGCGGCTTGAAATAGAAAACCTGCGGAGCGCAGTAGTAGTCACTGTCGCTGACCTTGAGGGTCGTCCGCTGAGACCCATTGGCTTCTTCCCACTTCTTGAACGAGCAGTACTCGATGGCCGATCTTCCCGGGAGTTTAACTGTCATAAAGACATGCCATTGGCCGCCATAGAAAACTACGCTCGGATCTTTCTGGGCTCGGCTGGGATTGCTGTCGCGGATCTCGGGAGCGATCAGCGGCGCACTGTACTCCCATAAATGAGGGGCTTCGAAAGGAGCGCCTTGGGTCCTGGAACGCTGACTGCCGCTACTGACCGGGTCCACCTTACCATCCAATTCCCAAGCGCCGAGATCAGGCCGATTCGTGCGCAGTCGCCCCCGGATATCGTCGGTCACCGCTGGCAGCGGCGAACCTTGGTGGATGGCTCGAGTGGCCATGGGGGTCAGCGCCAGATTGCCGGACGCCGGGTCCACGCAGTAGCCGTCCAGCCGGCCCGCCAGGTTGCTGCGAACTTCCGCCTCGCCGCCTTCGAGCCGGATCTCGCCGTGGACCAGATTGTTCACGACGTCCGTCTGTGCCGTGCCCGTTCCGATGCGGATGCCTCGGCTCCAGTTTTGTTCCGGCCGCCAAATGGTGTTATGGCAGACTTTGATCCGCTCGGCGTACCAAAGCTCGATCCCACAGTCCGGGCCGCCAGCAATGAAGTTGTTGCGAATGATGCCGTCGGTGACGTAGGCCAACCGCTCGCCGGCGAGGTTGGCGGTGGACTGGCCGGGGTTGCCGAACGCCACGCCGCGGTCGCAGTTGATGATGAGATTCCGTTCCACGACCACTTGACGCGAGCGCACCCAGATGAAGATGGCGGCGCGCCCGCCGCCGTTGCGTCCGTTGATGTTCCGAAAGACGTTGGCACTGAAGGTCCAGTCTTCGAGCGCCATCATGTCGATGGCGGAGATGTAATCACCACCGAACAACCAGTCAGCCGGCGGAACTTTGGTGTTTTCAAACGAGCAGTAGCGGACCGAGCCTTTCACCGCGCGGATGTGCGGTTCCTGTCCCGCAGAACCCTTGATGGCCCGTACGCCGATGTCTCGGAAGCAGCAGTTGTATATGTGAATGTCTTTGGGTGCGTTCTCGGCCTCGACCTTGATCCCGTAGGAGCGGCAGTCCGTGAACGTGAGGTCAGCGACCGTGACGCCTTCGCAGCGGCCGATGTGGAGTATGTCGTCGTTCTCGGCCTGGTGGTTCCACCCCTTGCCGCTGAGGATGACCCTGGTGGGATCCGCAGAGGCGCCGCGGAGGGCGATGTTCTGTTTGTGTTCGAGGACAATGATGCGCGGAAGCTCGTAGTGGCCGTCGGCCAAGAGGATCGTGCCACCCAGCCCGACGCGATCCACCGCCGCGAGCAATTCGTCCACGGTCGCGACCCGGATCACTTCCGCTTTGGGCGGCGGAAGGGGAGGCGCTTTCGGAAACCACGAGGGGATCGCCCGGTCGGCCAGGGGGGTAGGCGGCGCTTCCGCGGCACCGCCCGAGGGCGGCTCACGAACTTGCCCGACGCCCTGCGCGTTCACGTCCGCAGCTTGGGCTTGCATGCGTGCGGTAAGAACAGCCACCAAGACAAGTGAGGGCCATTTCATAATTATTCGATCGACAGGCGCAGTTCTTAAAGACCGCGGAATTCTCCGTCACCGCCTACGAGGACGAAACGCCCGTCCGGATGCCACATGCGAAGCCACTGGGCATTCTGCCTCGTGATCGAGGTTCCATACGTCACCAGCATCCGTCCGTCGGGGGAGAGCATTGCCTGATCCATGTTCTGTCTTTTCATGGGCGCAGTAAACTGCTTTTATTGCGGTGCGACTAATTGATAATATCTCGTGCGATTATTGATTTTGTCAATGGCTCGTCTGCCCACGAGGAGGAGACCATCAGTCCCAGCGGGCTTGCTCCCTCTCGTCTTTAAAATCGAGACTGGTCGAATCGAACCAAGCCTGCTTATTCTCTACCTCCAGTTGCCGAAAGCTTATCGGACATCGCACAACCAAAAACCAAGCCATGATGACTCCACGAGACCGACTCCTGACCGCGCTCGACCGGCGCCAACCCGACCGCGTCCCCATCGACTTGGGTGGGAACCAGACCGGCATTCACAAGTTCGCCTATCAGAAGTTGCTCGACCGCCTCGGTCTGAAGGAGGAGATCGCCATCATGGACCTGGTGCAGCAACTGGCCAGACCCTCCGAGGCGGTGTTGGAGCGCCTGCGCGTCGATACCCGCTACGTGTGGGCCAAGGGCGCCGCCAGTTTCAAGGGACAAGTCGTGCAACGCGTCCGCGATGGGCGCACCTGGAACGACTTCACCGACGAGTTCGGCATCACCTGGTCGATGCCCGAGGATTATCCCTTTTACTTCGACATCTCCCATTCGCCCCTGGCCGGACTCTCGCTCGAGCAGATCCAGCAATACCCATTTCCCCGGGGCGACGATCCCAGCCGGTTCGAGGGGCTCCGCGAGCGCGCGCTGCAAATCCGGCGTGAGACTCCTTACCCGGTCGTGAGCGGCATCTCCGGGGTGGTCTATGAGTTTTGCTGGTACCTGCGCGGGCTCGAGAACCTCTTCGCGGACATGCTCGATCAGCCTCGGGTCTTTGAGGCCATCATTGATCGCACTCTCCAGTTCTGGCTCGATTGGTTTCAGCTCTTCCTCGATGAGGTCGGAGACGTGGTGGACGTGGTGATGATTGGTGACGACCTGGCAGGCCAGCAAGGGCCGTTGTTTTCGCCGGCGATCTACCGCGCGATAGTAAAACCGCGCCAGAAGCGCCTGGTCCAGTACATCAGGTCACGTACGAGGGCCAAGGTCTGGTATCACTCGTGCGGCTCGATCGCAGGGTATATCCCGGACCTGTTGGATAATGGAATCGATGTCCTGAACCCAGTCCAGATTTCAGCGCGCAACATGGACCCCGCGACGCTCAAGAAAGAGTTCGGCCAGCGGCTCGCCTTCTGGGGCGGGGGCGTCGATTCCCAGCATGTGCTGCCGCGTGGTACTCCGGGCGAGGTCCGTGAGAACGTTCGTGCCAACCTCGAAGCCTTCAAACCCGGCGGGGGGTACGTGTTCAACAACGTGCACAACATCCAGGCCGACGTGCCTCCCGACAACATTCTGGCCATGTACGATGCCGCCCTCGAGTTCGGGGGATATGAGTGACCACTTCACGTGCCACCCGCTAAAGCCGCCACTCCATGCGCGGCGGCTCCGGGGTTTGTAGTCCCGGCTTCAGCCGGCGGAACTATCGCCTTGTCGAGAGTGTTGAGGTTTTTCAATATCATCGTCTTTCCGTGTATCTCACCGCCTAAAGGCGGGACAGCAAACCTCGCATTCGAGTGTTTCGAACTCCCGTCCGCTCAGGGGAGCCACTGCGCGCGATGGAAACGATGGGCGTTGGTGGTGGCCAACACGATTTACAGCGAAGAGGCGAGGTCTGCTCGTTGTCCATGCAGTAATAACGGACGCCGTTGTTCGTCTAGGGACCCCACCGGTTTGTCAGGTGGTTGACCCATTCCTGCTGGAACGTCGAGTTGGTCTGAAAACTCGCGTCGTTGGGGTTGTTTGTGGTGATGAGCCAACGCGTGCGCGTGGTGGCATTGGTACCGATCCCGTTGCCCGCGTCTGGAAACCATTGCCAGTCACTGTCCGTCTGTGGACCGTATTTCGCGATGGAGTAACTGCAGAGCCTGGCGCGATTCGGGCCGAGCTTGGGCAGCCACCCGATCATCGGCACCGTCAACATCGGTTCCGCGCCGCCTGCCTTGCTGTCGGCGACGTGTTTGTCCGCCGCCCAGCCGGGCGTAGCGGGAGAATCGGCCAGGCTCTCGAAATACCAATCCGCCGCATGGTTGTGAGCGTTGAGCTGCCAGCTAACGAAGGATGACCACGAAGCAGGGGGTAATCTTTCAGGGATCTTTCAGGAAAAACCCCGAGAGGCGGTCGAAACCGCCGTAAGTGCTTGGTTATGAGGGTGGCAAAATGGAGCGAGCGAAGGGATTCGAACCATGGGAAGGTGTTTTGAGAATTGCCGTAAATTGCTCATGTTCTTAGTGTTATAAACTGTGTTAGACGGGGTATCGCCGCATGAGAGGGAACAACCGCGCACCAACCCTGTTGCCAATTGTTGCCAAAACAAGATCGTCCTCCCTTCCGAAAGGTTTGAATCCTTTCCATCGGAGTAGATTCCCAACTTGAACAGCAGAGTGCGTATTCCGATGAAATCGGCGGTCTATCTCAGTCCATTCGATCACCGCTCCAACGTTCCTCACAAACTGGCCGATATCAACCCGCAACACCGCCCGGCTTGAATCAGAACAGCATCCGAATTGCCCCCAAGGCCGAGTTCGGAATTGCGGTCGCGCGGGCTGGCGAAAGCGAGAGTGTACCACTGCGAGCACCTCGAAGGATGCCGCAGGGCAGAGCACGCAGACCGCGCAGACCAGGGCCTCCCAGGAGGTGAAGCCGGATATGGTGAGGTAGGCCTTTTTGCCAGTTCAGGGTACAAAACCTAGGGCAAGCATCTGCGAGTAAACGTCGGATTACGAGGAGGACGCTATCCGCTGCTTTGGTGACTGCACCCGTGCGCCGCATCCGCTCCTCGTTCGTCCGGTTCTACCGCGGTGGCTCGTAAGATGACCAGGTTGAAGCCTGCTGGCCTGGCAGCATCCGAAGGAAAACGGACGGCGGTAACTTCTTTTTGGCGGCTGTCGCCAAGCCCGCAACTGCGTATGCGTGGGCTTTTTCTCGCTTGGTAAAGCTAGAGAAACTCCGCCCCGACCGATGGCACGAAATCGGCAGATCACCATTTTCGTGCCAAAATCCGCCCTGTTAGATTTGGCGCCAGGAGTTCAGCCTGGAATCTGCTCGTCTAGCACTGTGCCTGGCAGTTGTTACTGAAAATGGAGAGTTTATCAGGCAGTAACAACACGCAATTCTATAAAGAAATGGTCGACTTCATACTGGATATCCTATATTTTACTAAAAATTAAGAACTGTCCAATTGAGTAAAAACTGCACCATCCGAACACAAAGCGAACTCTCTCGTGAGTTTACGCAACTCATTGATGCGGAGGTGGGTATCGGCTTCAAAGTCGAGCTGGCTGGCGAGTCGCAGGCTAGGCCGGATACCGTCAGCTTGGTTCTAGACGGCCAAACCTATCGCTTCCAGGTGTGGTACTCGCTCAAGCCCAGTCTATCCGAGCTTGAAAGCCTGGTCGCCGTCGGGAGAACTCCGCCTCCTCTCGTGGTCGCTCCACATCTGTCCCCGCGGGTTCTTGATTTTTGCCGCCATCATCGATTGAGCGCCATGGATCTGAACGGCCGCGCATATTTCCGGGCGGCGGGTTTGTTGGTGGACAGCCCGGCAAATCCCGAACGCGATTTTCGATTCGAACTCGAGCCGCGGGACATCTTTGTTGGCAAGAGCGCCCGGATTATTCGAGCCTTGTTGACTGACCGTGCCCGCGTGTGGGTCCAAAACGATTTGATGACTCGCACCAAGGCCAGTTCCGGGCTGGTCTCCCGGATTGTCAAGCACCTCACGCGTGAGGGATTTGTCGAGAAGACCGGGACTCGTGATTTTCGGCTTCGGGATCCATTGGCCCTGCTTGACGCCTGGGCGCAATCCGATAACTTCGCCCGTCGGACGAGAACCTTGCGCTACTCGGTATTTCGATGGGACCCGGTTTACCTGGCCTACCAACTGAAGAAGTTGGCATCAGATAATGGCATCTCGGTCGCCTTCACTCAGTGGGTTGCCGGTTGGTTACGCCACCCATACACTGAGCCGGAAGTGGTCTCTGCGTATGTCTCACAAATCCCATCCGATAAGGTGCTGGCAGGATCCGGTTTGCGCCCAGTCGACGATGCTGGTAAGGTCTGGTTCCATGTACCGGATGATGACGGCCTTTTCATCGAGACACAAATTGTGAGAGAACTCCCCTTAGTCTCCGACGCCCAGATTTACCTCGACCTTTTGAAGACTGGCCTGCGTGGACCTGATCAAGCTGCCGCATTGCGCAACTGGGACGGGTTCTGCCAACCGTGAAATACTGTGGCGGTCCGGGGTGTTCCGTGGAGGTAGGAGGGATGGGGAGGTGTCGTGTTCACGGGAGGATTGCGGCTTGACCAGCCGCAGGGTAATGAGTTCTTGAGAGGGCATTCAAATTCGTGCTGACAGTTTCAAAGGGGATCGGCCGAGGTGCCCGCGAGGCTGCTCGGGAACGATGCACCGTCACGGCTCCTATCAGCGCTATCAGAAGCCCAAGGGAGGGGTAATAGACTTCACGGTTCGTCATCTGTCCATTGTAGTGCGAATGCACCGAGATATCTGTGAGGGCGACGCTTTAGGCTGGAGGTTCAGCTGCCACGACCGCCCTTGGCGCGAGTTGGCGCGAGTTGGCGCGAGTTCGGCACCGCTGGCCGTGTTGCTGTATGGCAGCTTGCCGCGCTCAAACCGTGTTGATGCGACAGTCTGGCACAATGCTACATACACTGTTCTGGCGCAGCGGGTTACGCGCGGAGGTCGGTGTCACGATATCAGGCATACCAGATAACTCATATTTATATTGCAAACACGATAAATCGAGTTTATCCTGTTTACGATATGAATGGCTACTCTGTCAAAACGCCGCGCCAGCTCGGGTCCGTGCTCCAAGGATACCGCAAGGAGAAGCGGCTAACCCAGAGCGCCGTCGCAGCAAAAATCGGCGTGCGCCAAAACGCTGTTTCTCTGATGGAATCAGATCCAGGTCCGTCGAGCCTGTCCAGAATTCTCAAGCTTTTGGCCTCTCTCGATCTTGAGCTCGTGGTGAGGCCTCGGGGAAGACCTGACCGCAGCGCAGACGCAGAATGGTGAACTATGGGACGGCACAGCAAAACCAGGTCGTTGTCCGTGTGGATGAATGGCGTTGCGGTCGGCGATTGGCGCCGCCCGAGCGCTGGAGGGCAGGAGTTCCTGTACAACGAGGCGTGGCTCTCTACACCGGACGCACGCCCGATTTCATTATCGCTGCCGTTGCGCCCATCTCGCGAGCCCTATCGCACCGGCGTGGAAGCATTTTTTGAGAATCTCCTTCCCGATAATCGCCAGGTGCGTGAAAGGATCCGGCGGCGTTTCCAGACACCATCGATGAGTGCGTTTGACCTGTTGCACGAGATAGGGCGTGATTGCGTCGGCGCATTGCAGTTGCTTCCCGAAGGCCAATTGCCGGAGAGCGTGCGGCAAATCACCGGCGAGCGTTTGACGTCTGTCGGAGTCGCTCAAGTGCTCGACAGGTGCCTCGGCTCGGCGCTCGGGCGAGAAGACGACACCCGAGACGAATTCCGCATCTCGTTGGCTGGAGCACAGGAAAAGACGGCGCTGTTGCGGCATGAAGGCGTATGGCACCGGCCATCTGGGACCACGCCAACCACCCATATTCTTAAGCTTCCGATTGGGATCAGCCCTCAAGGCATTGATCTGTCTACATCGGTGGAGAACGAGTGGCTTTGCGCGCAAGTGGTTCGTTCCTTCGGCATACCAGTGGCCGAGTGTCAGATCATGACTTTCGGTGAATACAAGAGCCTCGTGGTTGAACGATTTGATCGCCGCCTTGCAGCGGACGGCACCTGGTATGTCCGTCTGCCGCAGGAGGATCTTTGTCAAGCGACCTCGACCCCCTCGTCGTTTAAGTACGAAAGTGACGGCGGGCCAGGGATCGACACCATCATGGAACTTCTTCGGGCGTCCGAGAGCTCTGTGAATGATCGTGACGATTTCATGCGCACGCAGCTCGTCTTTTGGATTCTGGCCGCGATTGATGGGCACGCGAAAAACTTCAGCGTCTTCCTCCTGCCGAACGGCGACTACCGGCTCACCCCTCGGTATGACATCCTGTCCGCATACCCGATGCTGGGCCACGGCCGGGGGAAGCTTTCCCCGGAAAAGATTCGAATGGCCATGGCGGTCGATGGAAAGAACCGACATTATCGGTGGAAGGAAATTCACGCGCGACATTTTGTTGAGACGGCGAGGCGGAACGGACTCGGGAACATGAAGCTGATTATGACCGAGGTGATCGAAAAGACACCCGGGATAGTCGCCCAGGTGCGCAACAGCCTGCCGGCTGGATTCCCGGCACAAATCGCAGACGCGATTCTCAAGGGGGTTGCTGCGCGGACGGAACAATTAGCAGGGGAACTGTCTGGTTGAGGATGCCCTCCTACCCAGGGCGGACTTCTCCAGCCATGCCTTCGCCTCCTGGCGATGGCCAAGTTAGCGGCAATGGCAGGCCACGTTGAACGGAAGATCGCCGTCCTGGGGGCAATCCCTCGCGGTCACCAAGGCGTCGAGCGCGACGTGACGGTACCCGTCCGACGCACGCCGGAGTGCATATGCGAGGGCGAGATGGGTCGAAGGATTGATCCGGGACAAGCCTGGCAATGGCCCTGGCGATGTTCACGCACGCCTTCCACCTCCCAGCCTTCTCGTAAACCATGAGCCGCAGCTTTGGCACGTCCGGGTGGACCAGGAGCTGAGGGGTGATGCCCTCCAGCTCCTCGTTCGCCGCCAGGTGGTCGGCCAAGGCCGAGCCAGCCCTCGGCGGCTTCAAGATAGCGGCGGTCAGAGAGCCATTCTCGAAGGCGAAACGTGTCTTCATATGTGATCGGCTTGCCGTCTCTTGTCAATGTGGATGCTTCATGGTATTCGTAAAGCACTCCCTTCACCTGGCGAATGTTAATGTGGCGCTCTATGCTGCATCGTCCGTCCGTCGAACGCCCTGGTCTAGCTTGGCCATTGAAAACGGCTTCCATAGGCCGCATGTCCTCGACAAAGCTCACCAGCAGTCTGCCGTTGGTGCGGATAGCGCCACTTTTGCTCACAAATATACATTTTCTTCGCACAGCATTTCTGTAAAGGCACATAATGAATAGTGCACAACTTCGCTCAAAGGTGGTTGACCACGGAATACCACTCATTCCGTGCGTGCTCTCGGAGCGAGGGTCGGTCGAAACAGCCTATAATAAGTCATGAATGACGAATCAATGATGTGTGGTGAAAACAACTCCGAGCAATTCCTGGGGTATTGGCTCGCTTGGGTCGAGGCTAGAGCCCAATCGCGAACAGCATAGAGACGTTCGAGGAGCGTCTGATCAACAAACCGGCCCCTCATGCAGACTATGACTTCAGACACGTTGCTAAAAAAGAACCTCCGAGACCAAATAGCGGAGATGGAGACAGTGTTGGCGATTAGGAAACGTATGCTCGCGCTGCTTCAGGAAGACACCGAGGATGAAGAGCCGGTTCGACCCAGGACGAGAGTGTGGCTCCTACGTGAATACCTAAAAACATTCCACCCGGAAGGCATTGCCATCGGCGACGTCCCAACTGCTCTCAGGGAAATGGGGTTTATCACAAAGGAGACCCAGTCGACAACCAATTGGCTTCGGCAGCAAAAGCCCCAATATGCTTTCTTCGTAGTTGAAAAGGGCTGGGTAAGGCTTCGGCATGACTTGCGGCACATCGATGAACAGTACGGCTATAGCGTGGATATGCAACGTGCGGATCACATAGCAGACGACCGCCAACCAGAATCTCAGAAGTGAAAGTGGAACGTCAGCAAGTGCTTACTAAGAGGCTAAGACCGTCAGCCGGCATCCATTATGTCTGCGCTTACGAGGAGAAGTCCACTCTCTTGGAGAAGGCAAACGCGCGGCGCCTGCAGCGAACACTCCCGGGCTGCTTCCCCTCCCGTACCCTGTCCGTCGAGGGCAAGCCTGTAGTCATTGTGGGAGGACCTCCTAAGCTTGCATCTGGTGCCGGCAAAGGACGTTCTCAGCCCGCGCTTTGCATTGGAAGCGGAGACTGGGACATGTCGCAATCTGTTCGTGAGAAGCATCAGTTATACGAGCGGGGGGATGCTTCACGCGTCTTGGATCAGAGGCGCCGAAAGAGCGACTATCCTATCAACCCAGATTCCGAACAAAGGCGCGTTGGAATCTCGAATGAAAGTGGCGTCAACAGCAGGCGTCAACCACGTGCGCAAATGCCAGTAGCACAGGGACTTACTGCTCAAGTGCATATCAGCGTCATTTATACGCACCACCAAAATACCTATTGTACTCTCTCTCCAAATATGCGCATAATAGGCCAGTTTAGCACAGAATGCAGCAACAAATACGTATTTTGAATACCAATGAATAACCTCTCCGAAACAGACCAGAATGACCAAGTGGCGTCAACAGGCGGCGTCAACTCAATTCCGTGCCGAGGCGAATCCGGCCCGCACGTAACTGGAGCATCTGGCGCCACGCGACAGGGCGGCGGACAGGCACAGTCCGAAGAGTCGTCACCGTCCGCGGTTCGCCGGATCGCCAGGCTAAAAAAGTTCGTCGCCAAACTAAAGGATCCTGACACCGATCCTTCATCAGCCAAATTGTCACTCCACTTAAGCCGCCAAGTATCTTCCGGCACCACCGAACTGCTGGTCAAATGGCCGAAAGCCTCTGCTTCAGAGTTGCATACTGCACTAGTCGCGGATCTCAACCTGTTCGTTGCGACTGCCAGCCCGGAGGAGTGGTTCGCCAAGCTGAACCTAAAGCCGAAAACAATACAACTGCTCGGGCAATCTCCAATCGGCACTGACCGTGAAGAACTCCTGCTGATGATCCTTTGCGACACCTATCCCGATGAGATTGTCAAGATGTCGCAAGGAAGCGCTCACACAACTCAACGAGTGGGCCAAAAAGGGTCTGGGCTGTTCCGGATTTCAGAGGTCAACGGAATCTTCGCCAAAACCAAGATCAATGGAAAAACCAAGACCAAGGCGATGGAGACCGATGATCCTGCAACGGCGCGAATCAATAGGTCAGAATGGGTGACCGGACTCTTAAAGAAGGAACGACTCGGAGGAGGGGGGAAGAATACGCTGGCGAGCTTCCTCTCAGGTTTCTTCGAAAGCAGACAGGCGTTGGTATCACTTGGGAAGATCAGTCAGGGAACTGTGAACGGACAAAAGGTCCACTTTGGCCACCTAGCCGCTCACTGGCCCCGGTTCAACACCATCGACGTTGGCTCGGTGGATAAGGACGTGATCAAGGATCTCGAGAATACATTGCTCGTGAAAGCTCGCGACCGTCGATTCAAGAATCCGGCGGTTGCCAGGAAGCTGTCAAAGGATACGTATAACACCTTCATGGCGCTCATCAACCAGTTGGTGAACTACCTGCTGGTGGAGAAGAAGGTGACGGCTGAGCAGTACCTTGATATTACAAATGCGATCGTATGGGCCACTCGCTCGTCAAGGACGGTGCAAATTCCCACTACTGAGGAGTTTACGCAAATGCGCGCCTACCTTTATAAAATTCGGACGGCGCAATCGAATGGCGAGTGCGGTGTCAAGTTCGACTTTTTTATGCTTGGTGGCGTGCGCCGGAGGACAGCCAACGCTGCGCAGGTAAAGCACTTCTCCTTCGCGCGGGGCATGATGAAGCTCACCAAGTTGAAGCACCGCGCCGGCCAGCCAGACGAAAAGGAGGTGCCAATTCTCCCCGAGCTGGCGCTGATTCTGGAGAAGTGGATCAGAGTGCGAGGCCTGGGACCGGAGGACTTTCTTTTCAAGAAGAAGAACATGAACGGCGCTCTGAAAGCCGCCGCCAAACATGCCGGCCTGCTAAATTGGTATCACCATGCGTGTCGAAAGTGGTTCGCAACGATGGGGTTAGAGCAGACTGGGGACCCGCTCGCAATGGCCGAGCTACTCTGTCACAACGATAACGGTAGAACGCTCCTTGCCGCGTACCGGCAAGCTTGTGCTGCGCATTTGCGACCAAAAGTGCGCGGCCTGAAGTTTCTCCCTGGGGCCACACCCGATTCCACAATCGAAGCGAGTGGGGCCAAGGCCCAGCGAGCGGTGACGAAATTCTGCAACTTGGAGAGATCCCGGTCTGCGCTGATTCTCGATCACCTGCTCTGGATCGAGGTTCAAATCGACGAGGGACGGGAGGATGCGCTATTGTGTCTGCCGGGACTGCAGGTACCAGTGCCTGCCATGTACGTCCCAGCATCTGCACGGATCACCATAGAGGCCAATTTCCAGTTGCTTAAGAAGAACCTTCGTTACTTGGCTGAAAAGAAGGACGTTATCTGTAGCGATATAGCGATCGCTACCGGCATAAAGCAGTCGATTCTTGAAGACGCCTGGAAGACGGGCCGGCTCCAGGCCGTTACCGTGCCGCGGTTGTGTGGCTATTTCAACGTTAATCCTATGGAACTGTTGAGCGTCGATCTGGCGTGCCTCGAAACTCCCGCTCCGGGTACTCAGAGTGAAGCAATGGTTCTGGAGGCGGTGGTCTCCGAGCCTGGGACGGCTCGGCTCGCGGACGAAGTAGGCGCCTTGAAGCCCGCCGCGCTACCGCAAAAGTCGGCCGACGATTTTGTCATAGAACAGGATCAGGTCACGCTTGCGCAGACGTCGAGTCGCAACCTTCGGAGTCTCCTCTTTGAGCGGGATCTGACGCCTCCACAGCTCGCCTCTAAAAGTGGGCTGTCGCATGCCATTGTGTGCCAGTATATCCACGGTGCCGCAATTCCTACTGACTATTCCCTGCCCAAACTGGCAACGGCACTAGGAGTTCTGGGGGCGGACATCTTTGACCCCAACCGGGCGAGCATTGTTCTCGACCTCGGGAAAATTAGGGCTAATGTGCTGGCCATTGTACAGCACAGTGAATATTCAACAATTACGTACGCTAATAAGCTGAACATCGGGTCGCGTTGTTTAAAGCGCATTCTAAAGACGGGAGACATCTCGCCTAGCCAAGCGAACAAAATGGCAAAGTGTGAGAATGTCCCTCTGAAGGAATTGTTAATGGACGATGTGACGGCACGGTTTCCACACGCGGTTGCGATTGACAAAGTGGCTGTCGCACGCAATGTGAATAGTCTTTTTGTTGAGCAGGGTATTGTGCGGCGGCATTTTAGCAAACAGTACGATATCGACGACCACACTCTTGTAAGATACTTGAGCGGAGAGAGCAAGCGGTTTTGCTCAAAAGTGCTCAGCAGGCTTGCCGCCGCCTTGCACGTGAGCGTGAAGGAGCTAATCGATCCAATGCGGCTGGAAATCAAGCCCACCAAGTGTTTTGCCGTCAATCTCCGGCATTTGTGTAAGCGAGCCGGTGTCAAAAGATCAACCATCTGTAGAGGCTTCGCCGTGGGCCCTGCGGCGATGGACGACCTTTGCAATGGGAGTGTCGCACCGACACCTAGCCAGGTAGCAGGCCTATGTCGTCTTTTTGGATTGTCTCCGAGGGAGTTGCTGATGCAAGATGTGACATCGTCGTGTTTCATACACCACGCGGAGAAGGGAGCTTGTTCTCCGTATGAGAGCGTTCACGATAAGTGATGGCGGTAGATTCGTGATAAATGAGGGGATGGATTTATCGCATTGGACTTGCCCCCGCAGGATTGGCCGGGCGGGTCGCAAAACCCGCCCGGCCTCCTGCGGTTCGCAAGGCTCCATGCGGCGCTCGGGTTCCATCCCTGGAGAGCCCTATCCTCCGCTGGAGCAAATCGGGTGTTTCCCGTTTCCGTTTCCCGGGGGGACTATAGGGGGGGAAAGGGGAAAGGGCAGTTTGAGTTGATAGCCCCTGGCCTCATGGACGACTTCTCCCTTGATGCTGCCGGCGCCTTGGCCAGGCAGGCGCAAGCCGGCTTCAAAATCCTGCTGAATGGTGAAAATGACCCGCTCGGCCTTCCCCTTACTCAAGCTTGTCAACTACACCCGATCCTCCGGATCGAGCACAAGTTGTTCGTGTCACTCACCCCTATCATCCGCTCGGCGGCCGAGAGTTCAAATTGCTGCGCCGCACGCACGCATGGGGAGATCACCGGGTGTGGTTTCACGATGACGTTGGACGGTTGATTTCATTGCCCGAAGCCTGGACCAGCCTGGGCCCGGCGGACCCCTTTCTGGCGTTGTCGCGGGGGCGCGCTTGCGCACGGATGGAGGACTTGCTGGGGTTGGCGCAGATGGTGGCGGATATGAACCGGAAGCCTGTAAAGGAGATTAAGTGAATAGTGTAAATGGGAAGATGTGTCATCCGTGTCCGATGACGGTAGGAATACTGAACTATGACCAGTGTTATCGGGCGTACAATGTCCTTGACACGGAACTTGTGGTGAGGTTACAGTCACATAAACTATATTACACTTTGCCTTCCCCATCCTGTATGCCAGCCGATCCCTCCAGCGATCCCAAACTCCGGGCCCTCCAATCCAGCCGCACTCTCCATCCCAACCCGGGCCAAGTCCGCCATCCCCTTTTTGCCGCAGGCGGCTTCTTCGACGCTCGTGACCTGCTCCAGGTCAAATACGAAGCACTCCGGGCGCTCCAGGCCGACGGCTGCTCTTTGAGCCAGGTCGCCCGGGATTTTGGGTTGTCGCGACCGACGATCTACGAAACCAAGAGCCTCTTCACCCTGCAGGGAATGGACGGTCTGGTGCCGGGAAAGCCGGGCCCCAGAACCGCGCATAAGTTCACTCCCGAGGTGGTGGAGTTCCTCCAAGCCGCTCACACCCAGGAGCCTACGCCCTCGGCGGAGGAGTTGGCCCGGCAGGTGCAACAACGCTTCCGAGTCGTGGTCCATCCTCGAAGCATTGAACGCGCCTTGGTACGCAACCAAGAAAAAAGGGGGCGGCAGAAGCGGCCGACCCAAAATCCATGACCCACGCCTCTCCAGACTGGGCTCGACGCTACGAGGATCTGCGCGCGCACACCCTCGGCTCCCTGGCCGCGCTCCCCTCCCAAGCCTGGGGATGGATGGTCTTCGTTCAGCAGGGTATGCGCGGGTGGATGCGCGCATGGCAGGATCCTTGCCGCAATATCCAGGACCAAGCCTCGCCAATGCCAACTCTCCCTTCCTCCGCGAACGCCTCGGAGGCCACCCTGCTTCTCGCCAACATGACCCTGCGTTGCCTGGGCCTTCACTTATGAACGCCGAACAAAAAGTCACCCCCGACCATCTCAAACGAACGGCTTACCTTTACGTCCGCCAATCCACCCTGCGGCAAGTGCTGGAACATGGCGAAAGCGCCCGGCGTCAATACGCGTTGCGCCAACGCGCTCTGGCGCTGGGTTGGCGTGAGGACCAGATCGTCGTTGTGGACGAGGACCAGGCGCACACCGGCGCCTCCGCCGCCGGCCGGGAGGGTTTTCAGAAACTGGTGATCGAAGTCGGGCTGGGCCATGCCGGGTTGGTGATGGGCTTGGAGGTATCGCGCCTGGCCCGAAACTGCAGCGACTGGCACCGGCTCCTGGAACTGTGCGCGCTGACCGACACCCTGATTTTGGACGCGGAGGCGATGTATGATGCCAATTGCTTCAATGACCGCCTGTTGCTGGGTTTGAAAGGCGCGATGAGTGAGGCCGAACTGCACCTTATCCGGGGACGGCTGCAAGGGGCCATTCTCAGTAAAGCTCGGCGTGGCGAGCTGAAACTGCCCTTGCCACCGGGGTTGGTGTATGGCCCGCAGGAGCGGGTGGTCTTGGATCCCGACCAGCAGGTGCAGCAGGCGCTCAGACACTTCTTCGAAACCTTCCGGCGCACGGGCTCGGCCTGCTCCACAGTGAAGGCTTTCCGGGGGGAAGGCCTGAAGTTCCCCCACCGTCACCAAGCCGGCTCCGGAGAGTTGGAGTGGGAGGACCTCACGCATGCTCGCGCCCTGGACGTGCTTCACAATCCCCGGTACGCGGGCGCCTATGCTTTTGGCCGCACGCGTACCCGGCGGACGCCCGAGGGTCGAGTCAGCTACCTGCGCCTGCCCAGCGACCAGTGGAGAAGCCTGATCAAAGATGCGCATCCCGCCTACATCACCTGGGAGCAATACGAGGCGAACCAGCAACGGCTGCTGGAGAATGCCCACGCCTATGGAGACGACCGCAAGCAAAGTCCCGCGCGTGAAGGTTGCGCTCTGCTCCAAGGGCTCATCCTCTGCGGTCGTTGCGGTCGGCGCATGACCGTGCGTTATCACCAGCGCCGGGGTCGTTTGGTGCCGGCTTACGTCTGCCAGCACGAAGGCATCGAACACGGACAACCCATCTGCCAGTGCATCCCCGGCGGTGGCATTGACGAGGCCGTCGGACGGTTGGTCCTGGAAAGCGTCACGCCGTTTTCCCTCGAGGTCGCTTTGAACGTGCAGCAGGAGTTGCAGAACCGCTTGGAGGAAGTGGACCGCTTGCGCCAACAACAGGTCCAACGGGCCCGGTATGAGGCCGAGCAAGCGCAGGTTCGGTACATGCGCGTGGACCCGAACAACCGGCTGGTCGCGGACAGCCTGGAAGGGGATTGGAACATCAAACTCCGCGCCTTAACCCAGGCCCAGGAAGATTACGAGAAGCACCGCGAAACCGATCAGCAGAAGCTCACCGAAGAACAACGCTCACAGGTTCTGAACCTGGCTTCCGACTTTCCCAAGGTATGGCAGTCCACCACCACCACCGATAAGGACCGCAAGCGCATGGCCCGGTTGCTCCTGGAGGACGTGACCCTGCTGCGGGGCCAAAACCTCAGCGTCCAGATCCGGTTCAAGGGCGGCGCCACCCGGTGCTTGAACCTGCCGCTGCCGCTTAACGGCTGGCAAGCGCGCTGCACTTCGCCCGACCTCCTCGAGGAAATCGACCGGTTGCTGGATCAGCTCACGGAGGGACAACTGGCAGCCCAGCTCAACGAGCGCGGCCGCCGCTCGTCTCTGAACCGACCCTTCCTCGCGAGCCGGATCAGCAGCTTGTGCCGCTACCACGGCCTTAAGAGCCACCAGCAACGGCTGCGGGACAAAGGGATGTTAGATGCCTCCGGCATCGCGGAGTTGATCGGCAGCAAGCCCAACTTGGTGGACTATTGGCGAGAGCAAGGTCTGCTCAAGGGATCTCGGCTGAATGAAAAGAACCAGTACATGTATGAACGGCCAGATCCAGAAACGGTCGAACAAATCAAAATGCGCTCTCGTTTGAAACCAACCGACGCCCAGTCTTAGATCCTTCCAATGAGGTGCAGTATGAAACCTTCCCTTTCGACCAAGCGTGGTAAGGTTTTGCGTGAAGGAGTCGGATGCCCAGGTTGGCGCACACGACACGGGTATGGTCGTTGGTGAAAGGGCCGCCCTGATCAGTGTAGAGCTTGGTGGGCAAGCCGCGGCGGCGTAGCGCTTCCTTGAGGGTTTGATGGAAGGCTTGGGTGGCGGCCCGCAGGAAATAACCCGCATAGGGAATGAGCCGCGAGTGATCGTCGATGATGACGCACAGAAAGGTGGGGAGGGCTTTGGCGCCGTCGGCGGGATGAAGATAAGGGCCGGGGGAAAAGTCCGTCATCCACAGGTCGTTGACAAAAGGCGCCTCGAAGCACTTGGTGGCCCCGCCCAGCGGTTGGCGCAATCGCTGACGCCGGGCTTTGGTGTGCAAGTCATGCTCTCGCAGGAAGCGGTAGATCGAGTTGAGCGAGGGCAATTGGGGATCTTGTTCGCGCCAGCGCCGGGAGAGCACTTTGACGGGCACGGCCAGATGAGCCTGAGCCTGTTCGAGGATCCACTTTTGCTGTTGGGGGCTCAAGGTGCGGGGCTGGCCTTTATCGGTGCGCTCTTTGGGCGCGAGCGCCGCGAAGCCCCCGCGCTGGTAATCATACCACCAGTCTTCGATGGTGCGACGGGCGCAGAGCCGCTGGGTGCCGTCGGGCAAGCTCATCGGACGATGACTTACCTGTTCCAGGGCCACCGAAAGGGGATAACCCTGGCGTAAGAGGTCTTGGATTTGGGTGATGAAGGCAAAACGCTCCAGTGCGAGCGCCTGCGAACGCGGATTCTGAGGTTCGTTTTTCATGAGGGCTGGTTTAGCGCGCCAAAACGTTCAAGAAAAGATAACCGTTTTGTGGGATCACAACCCCTCGGGCGCCGCCCCTCAGCCACCCCGAACCAAATCGCTGGGTGCAGGCGCTACGGGGCCGGTCGCAAACAGGCGTAATCGCCCAAAAGCGAGCGCTTGCAGTGCCGGGCCAGAAATCGCAACATCTGCTCCGCCGAACCCACGCCACGCCGCACCTCTTTCCACAGTTGCTGGGCGGTGTGAAGCTCGGCCGGCAGTATCTGGCCAAAGGCGTCTTTGAGCAGATCGACTCTGGCCAGAAAGCGGTTCCAGGCTCGCTGCAAGCAGCCGGCCTCGATCAGCTCAGGCGGGGGATCCAGGCCCGTGCCAATCCCCGCCTGGGCATCGAAGGCGCGTTGAAGCCGATCAACCTCCACAGGGCGATACGAGAGCCGATTGGCGGGCAGTACGGAAACGGTGTGACCACAAGGCGGACAGAGGTAACGCTGCATCCCAAACTTCTCTCCTCCCTCGGGCTGCTCATATCGCTGATAGGAGCCGTGACGGTGCATCGATCCCGAGCAGCCTCGCGGGCAACTGGGTCGATCCCCTTTGAAACTGTCAGCACGAATCTGCATGTCCTCTCAAGAACCCATTACCCCCGGGCTGGTCAAGCCGGAATCCTGCCGTGAACACGGAACCTCTCCATCCCTCCACCCAGGAAACGTCAGCCTCCTACCTCCACGGAACACCCCGGACCGCCACACCGACGCTTCTGGCGCCAGTACTGGAGCAGGAGCCGGAAGGTATCGCGGTAAGCGGCCACGGTGGCGGGGCTGACATTGCGTTGCCGCACCAAATACTCCTGGAAATAACGCTGGATCCATTCGCTGAGGTCAGGACTTTTCATGAGTATCCCATTCAAAACGCTTTCCGGCGCCAGCCATGAGTTCCGGCAGACCATGCAGATACCAGTAGGTATGGCGGATGTGATTGTGGCCCAGATAGCGCGAGAGGATCAGAACTCGACCCTCTGCTCCGCGGTGGCTGGCCTGCCAGCGCTGCAACACGCGGCAGGCATGGGCATGACGCAAATCATGGATCCGCGGAGGACGGCCTGGGTGGGCCAGCGTTCGGCGCAGCCGTGAGAAAACCGCGTGAACCGTGCTATAGGCCAAGGCCGTGCCCCGTTCGGAGACGAAGAAACGCTCCGCGAAGGGAAA
>ORJL011014413.1_pt1 | contig 23872 bp, 17 predicted proteins | sample 1779941 | NCBI WGS metagenome assembly ORJL01 (sample SAMEA104232317, study PRJEB22302) | groundwater metagenome | biome: forest; feature: aquifer; material: groundwater | place: USA | collected 2011-08-07 | depth 5.8 m
CTTCCGGGGAGATAAGAACTACGTTATCATGAATAGCTTCCCCTACAATCCGGGCCACCTGATGATAGTTCCCTATCGCCATGTTGCCAGCCTGGAGGAACTGACCAAAGATGAACTCCACGAGCATTCTGAAATAATCGGCCGCAGCATCAAGGTGCTTCGAGAGGTTTTCAATCCCGGAGGTTTTAATATCGGCATGAACATCGGTAAGGTAGCTGGCGCGGGGATTGATGACCACATCCACACCCACATCGTACCACGCTGGCTGGGGGATGCTAATGCCATAACGGTGATTGCTGATATCAGGGTGGTTCCCCAGGCGTTGGCAGAAACCTACGAGAAGCTAAAGGGGAAATTCTGAATAATCCTTGAAAGGGTGCCGTCATAAAAAATTGGCGCCCCCAAGCGAATTCGAATCGCTGTCTACACCTTGAAAGGGTGCCGTCCTAGGCCTCTAGACGATGGGGGCACGCCATTAAGTATAGCAGAGACAAAGTTGGACAACAACAGAGAAGAAAATGAGCTATAAGTGTAATGATGAAGCCGGACGCAGACGGGAGTGGCTTAAAACAAGGCTTATATCGGGGCTGGTGCTGCTCCTGTCTATCGCCATTACTCTCGCTCTATTTCTTCTTGCCCAGCGCTATCCGGAAAAGGTCAAGGAACTACAGGGCTACGGCTATCTCGGTATGTTTATTATCAGCCTGGTCAGTAATGCTACGGTGATTGTGCCTGTGCCGGGTGTTCTTATTTTCTTACCCCTGGTCACTCTTTACAACCCGTTTCTGCTTGGGCTAGTCGGCGCTACGGGGGGTATTATCGGCGAGACCACCAGTTATATGGCAGGCTACGGCGGGCGTGGCGTCGTCACCGGCAATAAAATGTACGCCAGGGCAGAGAAATGGATGAAGAGGTGGGGAAGTTGGACTGTCTTTGTTTTTGCCGCAGCCCCCATTCTGCCGCTTGATGTCGCCGGAATGATAGCGGGGGCGCTGCACTACCCACTTTGGAAATATCTTCTCATCGGCTGGATAGGCAAAAGCCTGAAATACATTATTATCATGCTGGCCGCCGCCTGGGGATGGAACCTCGTAGTACGCTATTTTCGGTTAGTCTGAGCCAGGCTCTTTGGAGTGTCACAAAACCTGGGATAAATGGACGCGGTTAGAACCGATTGTTTCAAACCGGGGAAGATAAGTTTCGGCGGCGCTTCTACCAGAACTCCACCGTGTGAACGGCTTCTTTACCCTGGATGAGCCGGCTGAGATTCCGGCGCGTTGCTTCATCTGAAATAGGCTCTACTTCTGACACGTTGTGCCCGGCTTCATCGCACGCCTTCTGCCAGCTGACTACGTAGCCGGGTACCATAGCATACCGCCAACTCGCGGCACCGCAGCAAGAAGATTCGATAACAGCATCACCGGTGACGTATAATACTTCTTTGTCACCATACCGGAACCTGGCTTCTTGCCGGGGTGTGTAATAGCCGGCGATGCCGGTTTCGACATCCTTACCCAGTTCCAGATGGGTATACCTGGCGCTCATGCTTCGACAGCGACAACCTCTTTCACTTCCGGGATTTCTTCTTTCAGGACATGTTCAATCCCCATCTTTAATGTCATCATCGCCATGGGGCAGCCCCCGCACGCACCAACCAGTTTTACCTTGACCGTGCCATCCTTGACCTCAACCAGCTCCACATTGCCGCCATCACGTACCAGAGCGGGTCTTATCTTATCCAGCGCTTTTTGCACTTTTTCTTGCATAGTAACCTCCTCTAATTCGTCACTAATTTAATCTTAACATAGCCGTGATGGATGGTCAAACCTGGCAAGTCCTGATTAACGTATTCGGCTGGACTCGACTGCCCGGCTCTACCGTGATGCCGCTCTCCACGCACACGCTATCACCCAGTACCACATCCTCGCAGACAGCGCCATCACGCAGTGAACAATTGTCGGCCAGGACGGATTTCTTCACCCTTGCCCTGGTTCCCAATCGAGCATTGCGCCAGATAACGGAGTCTTCCACCAGGCTCTCTTCGCCGACAACTGAGTACTTGCCGAGCACCACGGGACCATTTATGTTTGCGTTGCGTCCGATGGTACAGTAATCGGCAATAACTACCGGGCCTTTGATTTTGGCTGCCGGATGAATGGTGCAACCCTTACCTATGGTAGCTTCCTTGTCTAGGGTAATGGCGTATTGCCGGCACCTGCCTGCCAGAAGGTCGCGCTGTACCTGGAGGTATTTTGCCGGGGTGCCGATGTCTATCCAGTATGCCGCAGACGCGTAGGCAAAGACAGGTTCGCCGCGTGCCAGCGCCGGAGGGAAAACCTCGTGCTCGAAGCTGAACTGCAACTGCACCGGGATGCGGGATAGCACTTCCGGCTCGAGTACATAAGTGCCCGCGTTAATCATGTTGGTGGTTATCTGGTCGCGGCCCGGTTTTTCCAGGAAGCGGGTAATGGCACCGTCAGGCTTGGTCTCAACCAGGCCGTAGCTGGTGGGGTCCTCTACCGGCGTGAGGGCGATAGTTATCTTCGCTTTCTTTTCTTGGTGGTAGGCGAGCATCGCCGAAAAATCAAGGTCGGTGAAGACGTCCCCGTTCAACACGAGAAAGGGACCCGCCAGAAACTTTTCCGCGTTCTTCACCGCGCCCGCCGTGCCCAGCGGCTCCTTCTCATAAGAATAAAAGAGCTTGACGCCGCACCGGCTGCCATCGCCGAGATAGTCCGCCATCGGCGGCGCCAGGTGCCCCTGGGCCAGGACGATTTCATTAATCTGGTGTTTGGCAAGGTGGCGGATAACGTGCTCCAGGAAGGGCACGTTAAGCACCGGCACCATGGCCTTGGGTGTTTTACTGGTAAGGGGTAAAAGCCGGGTGGCCTTCCCCCCGACAAGAATGACTGCTTTCATTTTCCCTCTCGCCTGACGTTGCCGTTATACTAGCACAGACAATATCTTGCCGCAAACGAGGCAATTTCAGCCTTCCTTTAGTAATTGCGGCATAAAGTAACCGCCGTTCCGTATGCACGCTCGTTGTACGCTATCTATTGACTCTGTTGTTTCTCCATGTAATAATCCAGCGTAGAAGTCAGGAGATACTACTGTGTTTTCGTGGCGGAGGTGATGCATGGGTACAAGGATGAAACATCTACTGGCAACATTAGTCTCTAGTTCCCTGATTCTGTTTTTCATTGCAGCAGGATGTGCCGTCAAACCTCCGCTTAATCCGCCTGATGTCTCACCAATCCCCCCCACATCGCCTGTAGATTGGGAAATATCATTTCCTGACGGTGCACCACCGCTGAACCGGGAGGCACGTTTAGTTGTGAAAGTTACCGTTCGCACCTTCGGCGTCAAAAACATGAGCGTAAATGTCTCCTTGCCTGACGCCTTCCAGCTAATGAGTGGTAACCTTTCATGGGTTGGAGACATCGCAAGAGGAGACAAAGTAACTGTTGAGGCAATAACAGCAGTTATCAAGTCTGTAAAAACCGGGAACTGGACCATAGATACACTCTTCAACTTCGACCCTGGCAGTTGGTTTAGTGCACCTGAGGGAGGCATACACTATCGGACTTATGTAGCTGTGTCAGAAAGGTCAGCAGAATGGGGTAAAAGGCCACCTTGGTACAAAGATGGCGACATCGAAGTCCCTTCTCAACCTGTGAAAGCTCCCTCTAGCCCGTCCTGAATAATTTGGGTTGGTTTATTGAGTGGGGTTCACCACACGCCCGACAAAGAGTATAGTGCCCGTCCCGACGTCCCGGATAAGATAGATAAAGGGACGGTCAATTTTCATCACAACTGGCTCCGGGGGCAAGGATGTCGTCCCCACAATCACCGCCGTAGCCGCCGCCGCTTCAGTACCGGCCTCATCTACGGCAACAAAAGCCTTATGCAGTACGTCCTGGATATACAGGTCTCGCTTCCCATCCATACCAGAGAAATCGGCAGCCTCCGGGCGAAAAGCGTCTCCCATACCCAGGGAAGTAAGCGCCGGCTTTAAACCGAAACTCGATTCGTATTTGAATTTCGGCATGGACAAGAAAACTTGCTGGTAGCTAAATTTCTGAATAATGCTCGCCACCAGTTGCCTGTTCAATGACGCCTCAAACGAAGCGAACTTGCCCTGCTCCGGCAGGAGGATAACCATGGACAGCTCACGCCCATCGTAAGGCAGCTCCACCGCCTGGTAGCCGTCTCCTTTGGCGTAACCGAATGACTTCGTTTGCCCCATCATCGGAACGGTTACCTTATTCCCATTAAGCAGCAGAAAGTTGTCGTCGCGAGTGGCATTCTTCTCGAAAGGAAATTGCCAGGCGGCGTTGAAATAGATAGCATTGGTCAGGACAAGGCGTGTCATATCGTTAATAGCGCCCTGGGGAATCAGGTCTTTAATCCTCTTCTCCGTCTGCTCGCTGACCCAATCGTTGATAGTCACGCGAGACGGCTCGGGAGCTTTCATAAAGTCGAGGACTCTCAGTCCCGCCCCGTAATTCTGCGCCAGCAGGTCGAGATATGCGGGGAGAAACGGGAAGTCCTTCTGTCCCCAAATGGCGTTGACGATATTCAGCCGGAAACCTTTCTCGTCTTTCCCTTTCGCACCCTTGCCACGACTGGCCAGCACCAGGTCGAGACTATTGAAAGCGGTGTGCAAACGGTCCTGTGGCAGCAAGAAATCCATGGCATCGCTCATCTGACCCGCCGTATTGCCACGAGCGCCGCCGTAAGTCATGGCCAGTGCCTGAGATATACTGTATGGCGAGAAGAACAGGTTACCTTCATCCTTTCTGACTAGTTGGTAGAGGTCAAAAGCAAACGCGGAGTTGCCTTCAACCAAGGCAGTCAGGTCCGCTTTGTTCGCTGCGGGTGAGGTTATTCTGGGTTTGTTCGATTTCAACTCGCTGGCTGCGGCTGGTTGAGTGCAGCCAGCCAGTCCAAATACCATTATCACTGCTAGGGTAAAGGCGATGATACTCTTCATTTGAATTACCTCCAGCGTTGTTCATTAATATATGATAACGGATAAAAAATGGTTTCAGTTACTAATAGCCATCGGGCAGGTACATCTCATCAACATAACACCACGCCCAATCCTGATTTGGGAACGATTTTATAATAGGGTGTCCCGTCTTGTGGAAGTGCTGCGTCGCATGTTTGTTTTTCGAGGAATCACAGCAACCGACATGACCGCAGGTCATGCAAATACGCAGTTCCACCCATTTGTCGCCTGAGGCCAAACACTCCTCGCAACCATTAGTGCGAGCACTTACCTTTCGGATTTCACTCAGATGGGCGCATTTTTTCTGTGCCATAGCATTCACCTATGCAGGCGAGCCTTAGACGTTCACTATCTTTCCCGGGCAAAATTACTATTTCCCGGCTACTTGGGGACCGATGGTCTTGCCGAGTAAACCGATTACCCCATTATCATTCCCAACATAGAGAACTATTAGCCGGCTTATATTGAAGAAATGAGGCGGACCTACCCAGCCGACCATCGAGGTACCTATGGTGCTTCCGTCCGGGGAAATAGTGGCGACCTCCGCCTTGGCTGCAGCTTCGTTCGCATACTCAAAAACCTGTACATTTTCGCCGTTCACCGTAATAGCCTTTCCTTCTACGGAAAAGAATGGCTGGTTGATGCTTCCTGCGGATGCAACCGTGGCTCCGGCAGCACGTAAACCCGCCACCAAGCTAGCGTAATCTCTGACCGGCCCACGTCCGCCACAAGAAACTAACAGCGCTGGACTGGCTATCAACAAAACCGATAATAATATGCCCCACAGACCTTGCCGAGATATCTTTGGCATATCTAGCTTCTCACATCGAATCACAGATGTTTGCCCACCACAATAATATTCTGGCCGCTATCTAATAGTCATAAAATTTCAAACGACAAAGTAACAAAAATATAACATATTGTATTTTTCTAATCACATAGAATGATATGCAGTTTGCGAGGATAATGTTCATTCCGCCGAGTGGTCTTATTTTATTGCCCTTAAGACGCCCTCTGTAGGAAGAGTTGTAACAAAAAACCACCTCACCACGTTTTCTTTTTATAAGTCAAACGCAAACCGGTTTAGTCAAGCAAGACTGGTTTGCCGGGAAAATAAAGGAGGAAACAATGAACATAAAGAAAGTAATGCTTGTTTCGGCTTTAGCCGGAATTGTCACGCTGGGAGGGCTTGGCATTGCCCAGAAGGTCAATGCGGCCACAATAGTGGGCACCGTGGATAATGTCACCGCCAGCCAGATTACTGTCGAGGGGTTGACTATATACACGGACAATAATACCAAGATTGAGGGAAATACAAGCCCCGGGGCATTGGTCAAGATAAAGACGACCACCCGGAATGACGGCTTGCCGCTAGCCGTTAAGATTGAAGCCAAAGATGATAACCGGGCGATAAAAATAGAGGGTATCGTTGACAATGTCACCGGTAATCAAATTACCATCAATGGTAAGACTGTGTTCACCGATAATCAGACCCACATTAAAGGAACGCTGGCGCCGGGGGCGGAAGTTGAGATAAAAGCCAGATTACAGAATGATGGTTCGTTACTGGCCTTCAAGATTGAAGTCGAGGATGGGGATGACGAAGACGAAGGCCGGCATGGCAAATATGCGGAAATAAACGGGGTAACGTCGAACGTGACCGGTACCAGCTTGGTGGTCAACGGTAAGACCATCAAGATTGACGACGCTACCAAAATCAAGGGGACATTGGTAAATGGTGCCCGGTTGGAGGTTAAGGCGATAACGCAGAGCGACGGCTCGTTATTGGCGGTTAAAATCAGCGTAAACGATGCTAAGAAACGAGGCCACGCAGATGAGGATGAGGGGGAGGATGACGACGACTAGCAATAGTGTTTCGCGGTAGTGTTTCAGTGAAGGAGAGGCTGAGATAACTCAGCCTCTCCTTCGGTTTCAGGATTGGGAGGCGGGAACCATGGAAATAACTCAAGAAATTCAAGAGATGAAGCCAAATCCAGGTCGGCTTTCCCGATGGGGGCGGAATATCGAGGAGGGGGCAGGCATTTTACTCGAGGCTATCATTTTTATACTGGCGGCAATCGCTGAAGACGATTACGAGTTGGATTCTTAGGCACCCGGCAAACCAGGATTTGCAAAGTTACGGTCATGCAGGGCATACTAAAGATGAGTGTCATAAATCCAGCGATTAGGTGCCCATTTTTGGAAGTACAACATCCTGACTCTGAGGTTTCTTTATTAGAGCGCGCGGTCAAACGGGACAAAACAGCTTTTGCCACGCTTTTCGACCGGCATCTTGACCGCGTCTATAAATATGTGTATTACTGGCTCCCCAGCCAGGCTGATGCGGAGGACATTGCTCAGGAGGTCTTTGTCAGGGCGTGGCATGCTATTGACAAATACAAGTTAACCGGAGCGCCCTTTACCGCCTGGCTTACTACTATCGCCCACAATCTGGTCAACAGCCACTATCGCGCTAACAAGAGACTGGTCCCGTTGCCCGAGACTGAGCCTCCGGCGAACGATAAGTATAGTCCCCAGACAGTAGCGGAACTGAGTTTCACCCGCGATTTCGTGAGAGAAGCGATAATGAAGCTCGGGGGGGAGAAACAAAAAGTCATTCAAATGCGTTTTATTAATGAGATGAGTTATGAAGAGGTAGCAAAAGCCTTGCACAAGACCGAGGGAGCCGTTAGAGTAATACAGTACCGCGCTCTTAACGATTTAAGGCGTATTATGGAGAAGGAAAAAAGGTGAGCCGGAAAGAAGAAATCCTGGCCCGGTGCATTGACGAAGTGCGCAGCGGGCGCTGCACTGTGGAAGAATGCTTGGGCCGCTATCCTGAGCTGCGTAACGAACTGAGACCGCTATTGGAGGTAGCCCTCAGCATCCAGCCGCCGCAAGCAACACCATCGGAGGAGTTCAGGCGCCGCGCACGTAATCGCTTGCTGGCAGAAATGCAACCTTCAACCGCAACAGCGACTGGTAAACCAGTCTTTCCCCGTCGGTTTGTTTTCGCATTGTCGGTTAGAGCGGTAGCCACTTTAGCGCTGGCATTTATCGTGTTAATGGCCGTTTCCAGTGGAGTTTATGCGGCGCAGAGCAGCTTGCCCGGGGATGTTTTGTATCCGGTAAAGATAGGCACGGAGAAATTGCAGGTGGCGGTCTCGGTAAATCCGGAAGACAAAGCCTACCTGCATCTGAAATTAGCCCAGCGCCGTATTGATGAGGTAACCGTCCAGATAAGCCGCAATCGCCAGACAGACGTTTCTGGTTTAGCGACACTACCGGCAGAAACCGATGCCGCTCTGCGCGAGATAAAGAAGGTATCCCCGCATGACGCCAGTACCTTCCTGAGCTACCTGGCCGAGTCCACCATCAATCAGCAGGTAATCCTAAGCTCGCTCCTCACAATGGGGCATGAAGATGAGCACGAATCTTTGTCGCAGGCGATGAGCACCGTACAGCGCACAAACCTCATCGCAGATGCTGCTTACAATAATCCGGCGTTCCTACGCACCAGCCCCTCCGTCCGCGACCATAGTCTGGAACAAGGACGGTTCGAGGTTGATGGCAAGCTGGTAAGTGTAGATGGTCAAACGTGGAACATTGGCGGTTTGACTTTACCGAACGTGCGTTACTCAGGTAAAACACCACCCCTCAATAGCCGGGTGAAGGTAGAAGGACTAAACAAGAACAACGAAGTCTTTATTACCAAACTAGAACAGGAAGACGATGGTCGGGAAGAAGTCAAAATAGAAGGTACTTTTAAGAGCACCGATGCCAGTGGGAAAACATGGAACATCAGCGAGATGCATATTGATGCCCCCAGCGATAAAATACCGCCGGCCGAGGGTGAGAAGCTGCAGTTACATGGTACCACTCAAGATGGTTCCCTCGCCATAACGGACATCAAGGAAGAACGGGAAGAGGAACGGGAGAAAGAAAACGAAGCTCGACTTGAGGGTAAAATTAGCGCCTTCGAGCCGACAAATGGATTACTTACCATAAAGGTTACTGGTGCTCAGATTAGCCTCAATATAAGTTCCGCGAAAATCTACAACGAGGACGGGAAAGCAATCAAACCGTCCGAGTTGGCCTCTCTGGTCGGCAAGAAAATCAAAGCCTTTGGCCTAATTAAAAAAGACGATACCTTTTTCGCCAAGGAAGTCCGCATTGATGCGGAGAAACCGAGCAAAAGAAATTCTAAATAGGGCTTCATAAAGTAATCACGACCGCACTTATCGGGGCTAATACCCCCCCACACATGGCATAAGCACAACTACGGTAGCGTCAGCCGTAAAATTTTATCGTCACTCTCCCGGGGGCTACCTCGGCCATCCCGGTTATTAGTGAGAATATACAGGGCGCCATCCGGCCCCTGGACAACGTCCCGCAAACGGCCAAACTGGCCAGAGAAATACTTCTCCAGGCTAATTACTTTCCGCGGGTCATCTTTGTCCAGCACCAGACGATATAGGGATTGACCCCGCAGACCGACAAAAAGCAAGCTGCCATCCCAGGAGCCACCGGTAACAAATGTAGCCCCGCTGGGCGCCCAGGTTTCAGACGTTCCACTCTGAAGGATAGGGGTTTCCATCCCTGCGCCGGTACGGTTGCCAATAATCGTGGGCCAGCCATAGTTCTTGCCCGGTTCGATATAGTTCACCTCATCCTGCCCGACGCCATACGAGCCGCCGCTAGGGCCATGCTCGGTGTCATAAAGCCGGCCGGTTCCGGTCTGCCAGGCTAATCCCTGCGGATTACGGTGACCGTATGAGTATACCGGGGAACCGGGGAAAGGATTATCACCGGGAATCGTCCCATCCGGATTGATACGCAGAATTTTCCCATTCAGTGATGTCCGGTCTTGCGCCAGCTCCGGCTTGCCAGCTTCTCCCATGGTCCAATAAAGCTTGCCGTCCGGACCGAATTTAACCCGGCCCCCATCATGAACGCCATTCCCTGGCACATCATCAAGTAATACTTTGTCCAGTAGACCCTTTCCCGTAGCAGTGTCCTCACGTAATCTCGTCAGGCGGTTACGCAACGCCCCTCCTGCAGCACGATAGGTATATGCCACATAAACGTAATGGTTTTCGCTAAAGTCGGGGTCTAAAGCCATGCCGAGCAGGCCTCCCTCACCGACGGCAGCTACCTCCAGATTTAGCCAAGGCTCATCCCGCAGCTTACCGCCCTCAACAACCCGTATTCTACCGGGCCTTTCGGTAAGGAAGATACGGCCATCGGGCGCAAAAGCTATCGCCCAGGGGACTTCCAGATTACCCACCAGAACCTCTATTTTCATTTCCGGGGTGGGAGCAGGAGTTGGCACGGGGGTAGGTGCGGGTGCGGGGGTAGGCAGGGGTGGGGGTATTGGGACAGGAGTCGGCGTAGGGGTAGGGGTGGGAGCAGGTGTTGGGGTAGGTGCTGGAGTTGGAGGCGTCGTTTTCCCTCCTTGGCAGCTTGCCAATACCAAGACAAACACCAATAACAAGACAACTGGGAATTTTTTTACTATCATCTTTACTCTCGCCAGCGTATCCCTTACTATAGAGTCATTCTAATATGCGGAAAATAGCAAAGTCATAAAACTGATGCGAAAAAGGTTACAAAATTGTTTCATTTGAGAGATTTTTACCTTTAAGCCAACCCGCCCCTTTGTTTTGACAGACATGCCGGTATAACAGTAGAATCTTCTAGGCCAGTACCTACCGTTTACAAGGAAAGGCAAAAACAAAGAGGAGAAGTATGACTACTAGTCAATCAATACTGATGACTACTGACCTGCCTCTACCCCTGTTCATTCGTGGTAAGGTTCGGGATACCTACAAACTGGGCGACCGGCTGCTCATTGTTGCCACCGACCGCCTCTCCGCCTTTGATGTCGTTTTGTCCTGTGGTATTCCCGGCAAAGGCGCTGTGCTCAACCAGCTCTCTGCTTTCTGGTTCAGCAAGACGAAGAACTTGGTCCCGAACCATTTAGTGGAGGTAGTTGATGATGTGCGATGTCTGGATAAGTACTTGACTAAGGAGAACCGCTTCTCCTATCCTTCCTACCTCGCCGGCCGCTCGATGATAGTTAACATACTAGAACGCATCCCGATTGAGTGTGTCGTACGCGGCTATCTGGCCGGGTCAGCCTGGGCGGAATACCAGCAATCCGGGACTGCCTGCGGCCTCTCTTTACCCCGGGGCTTGAAGGAAAGCGAGGTATTACCGGAGCCAATATTTACCCCGACCACCAAGGCGGATACCGGACACGATATGCCACTGACTTTAGACCAGTTGCAGAAGCTGATAGGCAATGCTTTGGCTGAAGAAGTTAAAGAGAAAAGCTTGGCCGTTTATAACTTTGCCCGCAAGTACGCCTTAGACAGGGGCATTATTATTGCGGACACCAAGATGGAGTTCGGGTTGGCCAATGGCAAGCTTATTCTTATTGACGAGCTCCTCACGCCGGACTCATCCCGCTTCTGGGATGTCAAGCAATATAAAGTCGGGCAATCTCAACCGAGCTACGATAAACAACCCGTCCGCGACTGGCTGGTGCAGGCCGGCTGGAACAAAGAGCCACCTGCTCCCACGCTTCCCCCTGAGGTCATCGCCGCCACAACGAGACGTTATCGTGAAGCTTACGAAAGGCTGGCGGCCGCAAAGCTCAAAGAATAACCTGTTCCGCGTTTCTGAGAAGACTGGAGAGAGAAATCCTCTCACGGAATCAGCGCGGCAATATCTGAATTAGCCTCAGATACCACGCCACGATATCGTAGCCCCACAACAAAGTGACCATCGTGCCCAGGGAAAGGAAGGGACCAAAGGGAATCCCTTCCTTTCGTTTTTTTAGGCGAAAAAGGAGCAGACCTGCCGCCACCAGACCACCGGAAACTACCGCCAGGAACAGAGCTACGAAGACCAGGGGGAATCCCACCACCAGACCAATCAGGGCGGCCATTTTGACATCTCCCCACCCCATGCCCCCCCGGGAAACAACAACTATCAAAAATAGCAACGCAAAGCCGATGCCACCGCCAATTGCGCTCCGCGCCAGCCCCGGCTCGGGTAGAAAAATATTGAGGAGCAACGCCACCGCGGCGGCGGGATAGACCACTTTGTTCGGAATGATGCCGTGCTCCAGGTCAATAAAGAGGAGAAGAATGAACAGCGCGCAATAAAAGGCGATAACCGCCAGTTCAACGGTCAAGCCATAACGCCAGTAAAGGAAAGCAAAAAGCGCCCCCATGCCGATTTCCAGCCAGAGCAGGCGCTGGGGAATGAGAGTCCGGCAATAACGGCAGCGCCCGCGCAACCAGAGATAGCTCAGAATGGGGACAAGGTCTTTTGCCCCCAAAGGGTGTTGGCAAGCGCCGCAATGAGAAGGCGGAGACACTATTGATTGCTTACGAGGCAGACGGTCAATGCAGACACCCAGGAAACTGGCTACCACCATCCCGCACAAAGCAGATATGATTATCCCGACTAAATCCATTTAGTTGCTTATTTTGGCTGCTTCTGCCAATTTAGTCAAGGGGTAGTTATTTTACTCTTAAATTCCCTGACAGTTCTAATCGAACAGGAATTCAGTAGAAAACGCTGCTGGCTGAACTACTTCTGGCTATTGACATTTTTCCGCCAAGAGGTATACTAGCATGGGCGGCTACGCCCAGATTAGCTTTTTGGAGGCTCAGTTTAACAGGGTGGACTATTAAGTAGCGACAGAATTTAACCGGAGATTTTTCCACGAATGGTGCAGAAAACAGCCCTGGACTTTTCTTTGGCAGATGTCTCTTCGTGGGGGGGTAACAAAGTGACGAAGGTAACCAAAGCCCCGGCTTCAACTATATTAACAGGCATCGAGACTCCGGATAAAGCAGGTTAAAGATGAGAGGGAGTTGTGCACACGTGTGCACAACTCCCTCTCCTTTGGTAGAAACAGGTAAATTCATCGCAAAAGAGGTGCAGGGAGATGAAAGAGAAGTTATTATACGTTTTCGTAGCCTTGGCCATGCTGGCTGGATTTTTACAGGGAGGAGTGCCTACCCCGGTTAGTGCCTCTCCTACAATTATTCACGTTCCTGGCGACTATGCGACTATTCAAGCAGCTATAGACGCTGCCAGCCCGGGAAACACCATTCTGGTAGCTTCGGGAAACTACACGGAGAACATCAACGTCAATAAATCAGTAATAATCCAGTCGGTGAACGGGGCAAACGTAACTACTGTTCAAGCAGCCAACTCAACTGACCATGTTTTTGAGGTGACGGCAGATAATGTGACGATAGCCCTTTTCAAAATCAGGGGCGCCAGCGGGCAGGACAAGGCCGGAATATACGTGGGCAACGGCCGCCACAATGTTAAGATGGCTTATAACATCATCGCGGACAACCATCGCGGCATTAGCCTCTCCTATGCCGATAACAACCAAATTATAGGCAATGACATTTCAACCGTTACTGCCGGCGGCTATCTTGGGCCGGGCATACTCCTCGACCACGCCAATAACAACGCTATCCTGCAAAATACACTCAAATCAAATACCTATTATGGTATTTATCTTTACTTCGCTACCTATAACCGGATTGAGGGCAACGATATCTCGAACAACTGGGGCGGCATTGTTATGGACCGCGGCCAGAACAACACGCTCACTGGTAACAACATCACCGCCAACACGGCGCAGGGTATAACCATGGAGGGGGCCAACAACGCCAACAATATCATCTATCTCAATAATTTCATTAATAGCAGCAACTTCTGGATGGCGCCGGACTCCAATAACACCTGGAGCTCACCAGAACAGCTATCCTATAGGTTTAACTCGGCGCAGTTTACCAACTACCTGGGCAACTACTGGAGCAACTATATCGGTCTTGATGTTAATGTCGATGGTATCGGCGATACCCCGTACCCCATCATCGGCACCAATAATGACAACTATCCTTTAAAGATGACTTCTCCGAATTATCAAATTGTCCTGCCAGCAATATCTCCCACCGTTACCACCGATAATGCCACCAGTATTATCGGTAGCTCAGCCGTGCTAAACGGTAACCTTACCTCGCTGGGTTCAGCATTGTCGGCCAACGTCTCTTTTGAATTGGGGCTGGTTTCCGGCAACTATACCGGCACAAGCCCGGCCTTTCCGATGAACTCTACTGGTGCGTTCAGCATTAACATTGCCGGATTATCTGCCAACACCACCTACTACTTCCGCGCGAAGGCGGTGGGTGATAGCACGGGCTACGGAGTGGAGAAGAGCTTTACGACCTTGTCTGCTCCGGCTCAAACCGGGAAAATCGCCTTTATACGCAACGGGGAAGTTTATGCCATGAACGCCGATGGCAGCTACCAGACACGGCTCACCAATAACGGGTGGCAGGAGCTTTCCCCGGCATGGTCGCCGGATGGCACCAAGATTGCCTTTGTCCGCCTTGATAGTAACTACCGGATTTATGTCATGAATGCCGATGGCAGCAATCAAACCCAGCTGACTAATTATGCTTTAGGTGATTATGTGCCGGCGTGGTCACCCGATAGCACCAAGATTGCTTTTGGGCATGGTAGCGGGAACTCGGCCGTCTATGTCATGAACGCCGATGGCAGTAACCAAACCCAGTTAACCCCGGATGGCCAAAATCCAACTTGGTCACCGGACGGCACCAAGATTGCCTTCGGCTATATTGGCGTGGGGGGAATCTGGGCGATGAATGCGAATGGGTCTAACCAGACACAGCTCACTACGGACGGCGAGGACCCGGCATGGTCCTCTGACGGCACCAGGATTGCGTTTGTGCGCCGGCTCGGTGCCCCTGCCGACATATATGTAATGAATGCCGATGGCACCGGCCAGACGAGGCTGACCGACAATGCCGCCGAGGACAGAACGCCGGTATGGTCTCCCGATAGCAGCATGATTGCCTTTGAGTCCCAGCGGGACGGCAACCCGGAAATCTACGTGATGAACGCCAATGGCACTAACCAGCATCGGATAACTAATGACCCGGCTGAAGATACGGAACCTTCGTGGGCTCAGGGCAGCCTGGCGCCGGGTGGCACCATATCCGGGCATGTCTATCAGTCGGATAATACTACCCCCATTGAGGGAGCTAAGGTAGCCGTATTTAAGGGAGTGCTGAATGTAATTGCCTCTGCTTTCAGTGATGTAAACGGGTACTATCAGCTTACCGGACTGCCCACGGGGCAGTACGTACTTCAGGCGAACGCTGCTGGCTATGCCGCCGAATGGTATCGTGATTCCATTACCGCGCAGGGAGCCAACCCAGTACCGGTTAACGCACCAGGTGACACATCTGGCATAGATTTCACCCTAGAGCCGGGCAGCACTATCTCAGGACATGTCTACCAGCAGGGCACCACTGCCGGGATAGAAGGTGCTTTGGTCATAGTCACGAAAGGAGCAAGTGGGGGTATTGCCTGGACTTTATCCGCGGCTGATGGAAGCTATATCACCCCCGGACTACCTGCCGGGGAGTATGGTCTCTGGGCATTAGTCCAGGGCTATGCCGGCGAATGGTACCAGGAGTCCTCCAGTTCTGCAAATGCTACTCTTGTCCAGGTAACGGTACCTGGCAACGTGTCGGGCAAAGACTTCACCCTGGAGGTAGGCAGCTCTATATCGGGACACGTCTATCAGTCAGACAATGTTACCCCCATTACTGGAGCCCAAGTAGTCGCATTTGGTTCTGATGTCAATCTCGGTCCTTATGGTATTGGTTGGGCCGGGGCAGATGGCAGTTACACCACTACTGGTCTGCTCACCGGAAATTATACGGTTCAGGCAACCGCCCCAGGCTATGTTACCGAGTGGTATAACAATGTCTACAACCAGAACCAGGCAACGCCAGTCTCGGTTACCGTCCCTATTAATACCCCGAATATTAACTTCAGCCTGGCACCCCCGGCGCCTCCGCCACCCCCAGCACCGAAATGGTCGCAGCTTATTGATGACCCGGCGGGTGATGGCGGGTCTGAAGACATCATAGCTGTTGATACCTTCCGTTGGCCAGATCGGGTTGGCTTCCGCGTAAAGGGCACTTTCGATTTTGGCAATCTCAAATCGGTGACTCACCTTGATGTTGACCAGAATGCTACTACCGGCAGAGCCGTGCAGGATATGGGTTCTGACTATTGCGTTGTCCTTACCTCTGGTTCAGTCAATGGGACGCTAATGAAGTGGGATGTAGCCACTACCAACTGGACTTCTATCGCTCCGATTGGTGTCACGAGTGATAATACCTCTTTCTGGTTTGAGGTTATGCTCAGTCAGCTCGGCAACGACCAGGGTAACATGGATGTGGTGGAGGTAGTGGGTACGCTGGGTGCCTTCCCTGAGGCGGTAACTGACGTAGCTCCCGATACTGGGCATCGCACCGTCGGTGAGCCTCAATGGGCTGAGCTTATCGCTGACCCCACGGGCGACCAGGTTGGTGCCGGCCCGGACTTGACCGGCCTAGACATCCATCGCTGGCCCAACCGGTCTGGTGGTGATTTCCGCGTGCGGGCGAACGGCATGAACTTCGCCGACCTGAAAGGCTCGACCTATATTGACCTTGACCAGAACCCGGCTACGGGCTATAACGGTACGCAGACAAATAATACCGGTGCCGATTTGGTATTGGTGGCAAGCAGCCGGACGGATAATGTCACCTTCCCGCCACTCGTGGGCAAAATATTGAGCTGGAACGGCACCGACTGGCAGTTTGCTGGTGGGCTGGGTGTCTTTATCGGCGATGGCTACTACTGGATTGGTGGCGTCAATACCAATAACGATACCAGAATGAACTTGTGGCAATATATCGGCCCAAGCTCGGGGAATGCCACGGACAGGATGCCCGACACAGGTTATGTCACCAATGCCCCCAGAGAAACCGTGGGCGAATCTACCGATGACGGTCTCGCCTGGCTGGCCGCGCAACAGAACACCGATGGCTCTTGGGGCACCAAGTGGCAGGTAGCCAAGACCGGCCTAGCTGTCCTCAAGCTGGAGACCCATGCTACCTCGGCCAATATGTCGCCCTTCGACCCGGCATATCCCTATAAAGCTCAGGTGGAGAAAGGGCTGGATTACCTTTTTGCCAATAGCTACACCACCAACATCAGCCCGCAGCCGGCAGGTAATCCTGATAGTAACAATAATAGTATTGGTGCTTACTTTTATACGGCTAACCTGAGTGGGGAGAAACACTACGTCCCCATCTACGAGACGGGCATTACGCTGATGGCTGTTGCCGCCAGTAACGCGCCGGACCGTGTGGTCAACGTAGCGGGTAGCCCGGTCAACGGCTGGACCTACCAGCGGGTGGCGACGGAGGCGGTGGACTACCTGGCCTGGTCGCAGACCGACCGTGGTTTTGGCCGCGGCGGCTGGAACTACGAGCCAATGAATAACCAAGGCGATAGAAGCGACCAGTCCAATACCGGCTGGGTAACACTGGGGCTGGCCTATGCCGAGTCGCCAGCGCCTCTTGGCTTCAGCCTGCCCATCCCTGGTTTTGTCCGCTCCGAGCTTGACATCTGGATTGATTATATCCAGGATGATGTTAACGGCGATGCCGATGATGGCGGTGCCTGGTATACCGGCCCCAGCGACCCATGGGGAGAAAATACCGGGCGTTGGGTCAATACCCTCAAAACCGGCAATCTATTACAGCAGATGGCATTTGTCGGTGATACAACGGACACCCCGCGGGTGCAAGCTGCCCTCGACTACCTGGTCCGGCACTGGAACGATGCCAACTCCGACCCGGGCTGGCGCGGCGGACTGGCCAACTATCATGCCACCTATACCATTATGAAAGGTCTGGAAGCCTTCCATCTCAACACACTTACCAGCGGCAATGTAACCATCGACTGGTTCGCTGACTTTGTTGATGCCCTGCTCTACGAGCAAAATCCCAATGGTTCATGGCCTAGCTCCAACTTCGACGATGGCGAGCAAATTCTGTCCACCGAGTGGGCTTTGCTTACCCTGCAAAAGACAACGGCACCAACCAGGGAAGGCCCTGACCTGGTGGTCTTCTATAAGTATGAGGAATGGGTGGACCAGGGAGCAGGCATCTACCGCGTCAATGCCGTGGTCGCGAACCAGGGGAACTTAATGTCCCCGGCGGGCGTGGTAGTGGGACTGGTGGTTGACGGGAATAAAATTGAGGAACAACCGGTATACATGGAGCTGGCTCCCCAGGGGCCTCCCTGGCATATCTTCTTCAGCACTAATATCACTTTAACCGGTGACGGCGATACCGTCATGGTCGTGGTTGACCCCAATAACCTGGTGCCGGAATTGAATGAGGACAATAACCAGCTTATCAACGGCTGGCCGCCCAAGCCGGACTTAACTATCACCGGCAAGAACGAAAATTGGGTAGATGAGTTGGCCAAGACCTACAAGGTGTATTTCACCGTAAAGAACAGCGGTAATGTCATCATCCCGGCGGGATATGATATTGGCTTGCTCGTGGATGGCAATCCGATAGAGCAGGCACCTATGCCACAACCTCTAGCCCCAGACGAGAGCTATGATGGTGGCTTTATCAACGTACTAACCCTTAGTGGGACGAGCGACAATATCACCGTCACGGTAGATATTAATAATGAAGTATTCGAGGTTGATGAAGCCAACAACTCCCTGACCAACACCTGGACATGGACAACCAAACCTGACCTCTGGCTCATGGAGAAGCACGAAGTCTGGGTACAATCAGGTATCAGCTACATGGTTAGCTTTACCATCAAGAATCAGGGTAATGTTCCAGCCCCGGCCGGGTCTGACGTTGCTTTATGGGTGGACGGTATCGTCATGGAACAGAAGGCAATACCGTTATCTCTGTCTCCGAATGCTACCTATACCGATAACTTTACCACCGTGATAACCTTAAGCGGTAGCTATGACAACGTCACCGTGGAAGCCGATTTCAACAAGGAAATGGATGAGTCGAATGAAGGTAATAACCACCGTGGTAATACCTTTGCCTGGCCGCCGGCACCGGACCTTACCGTCTACAAGTGGGAGACATGGCAGATAGAGGGGCAGAGCTATGTGGTGAACTTCAAGGTAAATAATATGGGTAATGCCCCCGCACCCGCTGGATTCGATGTCGGCCTGTTTGTAGATGGCAACCTCATCGAGCAGAAGGCAAGACTGGAGCCATTAGACGCAGGTGCCGGATATAACGATGTGTTCAGCACATCGGTGAACCTGACCGGTGGTATGGACAAGGTCAGGGTCTATGTTGATGTGAACAACGAGGTGGTCGAACCCAATGAAGGTAACTGGAATGATAATGTTATTTCCTGGCCACCGGCACCCGACCTGACATTTAATAAAAAGTGGGAGAGTTGGGTGGCAGGGCAGGAAGGCACGCAGTATACGGTAAGTTTCGATATGGCTAATCTAGGCAATGCCGACGCCCCTGCCGGGTTCGATATACAACTCATTGTTGACGGCAACGTCATTGAGACACTAACCACTCCCGGTATTCTGAAAGCGCAAAGTTCCACCGGGAAAGTTACTTTTTCCACAAATGTTACTCTCACCGGCGGCTCGGATAATGTCACGGTCGTGGCTGATGCTTACAATGGGGTGGTGGAGTCCGATGAGACCAACAACTCCCTGAGCAACACCTGGACATGGACGACCAAACCCGACCTGTGGCTCATGGAGAAGCACGAGGTGTGGGTGGTACCGGGTAGCCAGTACATGGTTTTGTTTACTATCAAGAACAATGGTAACGTAGCAGCACCAGCCGGCCATGATACGGCTCTCTGGGTGGATGGCGTTGTCATCGAGCAAAAGGCGGTGCCGGTATCGCTAGCACCCGGCGCTACCTATACTGATAACTTTACCATAGTGGTAAGTCTGAGCGGCAGCTATGACAGTGTTACCGTAGAGACTGACTTCAACAAGGAAGTGGATGAATCCAACGAGGGGAACAGGCAGGGCTTTACCATCGCCTGGCCTCCTTTACCCGACCTGACCGTTACCAACAAGTATGAGCAGTGGATGGGGGACCAGTACGTGGTGCTCTTCACCATCAAGAATCAGGGTAATGCCCCGGCACCGAACACCCACATTCCCGGCTTGTTTATCGATGGTGTCCAGGTGGAGCCAGGAGGATTCCCCATGTTTGCCCCGCAAGTCCCGGTACTGGCTCCCGGCGAAAGCTACAACGGTGTTTTCTCTAGTGTTCCTCTGACTGGCGGTGTCGACAAGGTTAGGGTGGTCGCTGATGTAACCAATCTGGTCGCCGAATCAAGGGAAGACAATAACACTCGTGAAAATACCTTTGCCTGGCCAGCCGCACCTGACCTGCTCGTAAACAACAAATATGAGAAGTGGGTGGAGGGGCAGGTGGGGACACAATACTTCGTCGGCTTTGAAGTGCAGAATATTGGGAACGCCGATGCTTTGGCCGGGCATGATGTGCAACTGGTGGTGGATGGCCAGGTTATCGAGACAAAGGAAATAACAATGAACCTGGGGCGGTGGCAGAGTTGGAAAGGTACCTTTTCAACCAACGTCACCATTAGCGGCGGCTCGGACAATGTCACCGTCATCGCCGATGCCAACAATGGAGTGGTGGAGTCTGATGAGACCAATAATTCCCGCACTAACACCTGGTCATTAGGGAAGCCTGACCTGTGGCTGATGGAGAAACACGAAGTATGGCTACCCGGGCAGGAAGGGAACCAATACGTAGTAGGCTTTACTATCAAAAACAACGGCAATGTCGCGGCACCAACCGGACCAACCGGGTATGACACTGCCCTGTCCGTGGATGGTAAGCGCATCGAGCAGAAGCCGGTACTGGTATCAATTGCTCCCGGTGCTACTTATAGCGACAACTTTACCACGGTGATAACCCTGAGTGATGGTAGAGATGACGTCAATGTCAGCACCGATGTTAACTATGAGGTTGATGAGTCCGACGAGACGAACAATAGCCGGGGTAACACCTTTACCTGGCCACCATCCCCTGACCTGAGAATTAGCCTGTGGGAGGAATGGAACGTCAACGGGCAGAGCTATACCGTGCGTTTTGAGGTGAGGAACCGGGGTAATGCCCCGGCACCAGGTGGTCATATTATCGCCTTATTCGTCGAAGATGCTGAGATAGCGCGCAAGGTAGTGCCGATTGCGTTGGCTCCTGGTGACTTTTATCAGGACTCCTTCAATACCGTAATAAACCTGAGTGGTGTGGACAAGGTTAAGGTTGTTGCTGATATCACCAATATCGTGGCTGAGTCCAATGAGAACAATAACTCATATGAAAATATGATTGTCTGGCCACCGGCACCCGACCTCATTATCAGCAGTAAGTCCGAGCGTTGGATTGCGGGACAAGAGGGCGCGCAATATAATGTTGACTTCCAGGTGCGCAATAACGGCAATACCAATGCCACTACGGGACATGATGTTCAGCTCAAAGTAGATGGGAATGTTATCGAGACACAGACAGTGCCGGCAACTCTCGGCCGCGGCCAATCATGGAGTAGTTCTTTCTCCACCAACGTCACTATCAGTGGTAGCTCGGATAATGTCACCGTCACCGCCGATGCCAACAGCGAAGTGGCTGAATCCGATGAGACCAACAACTCCCGCAGTAACACCTGGACCGCCAAGCCGGACCTGACGGTTTCCGAGAAACACGAGGTGTGGACAGTTGAAGGCAGCCAGTACATCGTTTCCTTCACCCTCAGGAACACGGGTAATGTGGCCGCGCCATCCGGGCATGATACCGCCCTATTCATAGATGGTAACCTGATAGAGCAGAAACCGATGTCGTTGTCGTTGGCGGCGGGGGCGAGCTACAGCGCTAACTTCAGTACCGTGGTAAACGTAAGCGGCAACTCGGATAATGTCACGGTGCTTACCGACTACAACAACGCGGTAGACGAGTTTAACGAGACCAACAACTCCCGCAGCAACACCTGGACGGCCAAACCTGACCTCATCGTCTCCGAGTTCCGTGAGGTATGGGTTGCTGGAGTCAACCAGTATGTCGTCTCCTTCACTATCAAAAATCAGGGTAGTGTGACCGCGCCTACTGGTCACGACGCTGCCCTGACGGTGGATGGCAATATCATCGAGCAAAAGGTCATCACCGTGCCCCTGGCGGCTGGCGCTACCTATACGGACAACTTCACCACTGTAGTTAACCTAAGCGATGGCTGGGACATGGTCTCGGTCCCCGCCGACTACAACAGTGAGGTGGACGAATCGAATGAGACAAATAACCGCCGTAGCAGTACTATTGCCTCGCCACCGGCACCCGACATTGTCGTTACCGGGAAGTATGAAGAATGGGTGCAACAGGGCACACAGTACAAAGTCCACTTTACCATGACGAACAATGGTAATGCCGCCACACCCGCCGGCCCCGATGTTGCTTTAGACGTAGACGGCAGCGTGCTTGAGCAAAAGGCTATGGGGATATTGCTGGCTCCCGGGGAGAGCTATAGCGGTGTTTTCAACACTGTGGTCAACCTGACCGGTGGTATGGACAAGGTGAAGGTTTCCGCTGACATAAACAACGAGGTAATCGAGTCCAGGGAAGATAATAACTTCCGGGAGAACACCATTGCCTGGCCGGCGGCACCCGACCTTACCGTCAGCATGAAATCGGAGCAATGGGTAGTCGGGAAGGAGGGCATAGAGTACAATGTTCGTTTTGGTATCCGCAACATCGGTAATGCCAATGCCCCAGCCGGGCACGAGGTACAGCTTAAGGTAGACGGTAATCTTATCGAGACTGTTACCGTACCGGTAGACCTTGGCCAGGGCAATACATACAGCGGCGCCATATTCTCAGCCAACGTCACCTTGAGTGGCACGTCGGACAATGTTACCGTTATCGCTGACGCTAACAATGATGTTGCCGAGTCCGATGAAGCCAACAACTCATTCACCAACATTTGGCCAGGAGCACCACCGGCCCCGTCCGGCGTGCAGGTAAAGATAAATGCGCCGGCCAAGGTTGCCCCAAATCATGACTTTACTGTCTTTGTTGATATCAGCCAGGTGCAGAACTTAGATGCGGCCAACTACGATGTCTCCTTTAATCCCAATATCCTCAGTCTAGGTGTCGTTACTAATGGCATTATTTGGGGCACAACTGTTCCGGTTGCCGGCTGGAACCAGAGCAGCCCGGGAACATACACTATTGTCCAGAACATCCCGGGACTCAGCGGGGTCAGTGGCTCAGGCTATCTGGCGGTGTTGCATTTCCATGTCCTCGGCTCACTGGGGCAGAGCAGTAATATCACCCTCACCAACGGAACACTCTCCCACATTGAAGCTATCAATATACCTGCGACATGGCTTGGTGACTCCGTCGAGGTAGCATCAGTAATTCCGGGAGACGCCAACGAGGATGGTGAGGTGAATGCTATTGATATCACCAAAGTGGAGCGAATAATCGCGCGCCTGGATGCGCCGACACCCGGTGCTGACGCCAATGAGGACGGTTTTATTGACGCCATTGACATCACCAAAGTGGAATTGATAATTGTGGGCAGGGGTTAGATACTACCTGGAAATAAGCTGGATAAAAAGCAAAGGATAGCTAATGTGTATGGAGGAAGAAATTTCTTCCTCCATACACATTATTGTTTAAGGCTATTAACAAGTAAGACTAGTGAGTATGGCACATATAGAGGGTCAGTTTGAAGGATGTAAGAACCTTACTCTTTATTATCAGTGCTGGCTGCCGTCTCACGAACCAAAGGCGGTACTGCTGGTTGCGCATGGTTTAGCTGAGCATAGCGGGCGCTACACCAACTTGGCCAATCATTTTGTACCCAAAGGTTACGCGGTCTATGGCTTCGACCAGCGCGGGCACGGGA
>ORJL010379624.1_pt1 | contig 23866 bp, 19 predicted proteins | sample 1779941 | NCBI WGS metagenome assembly ORJL01 (sample SAMEA104232317, study PRJEB22302) | groundwater metagenome | biome: forest; feature: aquifer; material: groundwater | place: USA | collected 2011-08-07 | depth 5.8 m
CGCAAATTCAACAAGCTCATTAATCACACTCAAACCCATACTCGCCAGCGCAACTAAAGTGTAAAAGTACAATGGTCTAATTTTAACTTTCCCCTTTAAAAGATGCACGAGCACAAAACTCATAATAAAATAAACATACCAATGCAAAACTTGGTCAAACTTAAGAATAACAAACTCGCCGAGTGTATCCCCAGCATTATACAACTCTACAGGCACCCATCTGTAAAGCACTTCATCTCCAGGCCATCGCACTCCTCCTCCCATCATATGCAACAAGCCCCAGATGCTCAACATCCACAATATCGTGTAACTGAACTTCACTCGCCTCTGTATTGCAAAAACAATCACAAAAAGCGCAACAAGCACCCCAATATAAATCATGAACTCATAATTCTTTATAGACAAATAGTAAATAGAAAACCCAATAATGTATGCAAGATTGAAAAGTATAAGCGCCAAATACCCCTTTTTCATTGATAATCAAAGAAAACGAGATTATTAAACCTCACTATAGAAGCTTCAGAATTTCTTCTGCACTTAATGCTCTAGTATAAATCTTCGCGTCATCCATAGCTCCATTAAAGAACCACTGACTCTTGCTTGCGCCAATATAAAATGGATGCATAGATGAATAAGGAACAAGTCCTTGGGCATTGGCTTCGGCATTTAAGTTCCCATCGATATACAAATATAGTTTGCCATTCTCAAGTTTTCCAGTAATATGATACCACTTGCCTTTTTGCAGAATCATATTGGATACAACATAAACCTTTGAGTTTAAATTGTTCGCATAATGAATCTTCAAACTAACCTTGTTGTCTTGTGTCACAAACAACATCGCAGACGGCTGTGCAATTCCAGGAGCCATATCGCCAATAATGGTCTGAACGGGCTGTCCAGTCTCGTTTGTATTCTTATCAACCTTTATTCTCGCAGCAAAAGTAAAATTACTTCCAAGAGAAATGTCTTCTCCTTCAACTTTGACAGAGTCATCATTGACAAATTGCGCCACCTTTCCATAGATACTATTCGCAACATACGCCCCAGTTACACCCCCCTCGCGCTCATGCTGCGAGTAGTCTGCAAATTTACCTTCGTCGATGCTCTCAAACGTATAATAAACTTCAAGGTCAGAATCGGAGTCGTATATTTTTACACTTGTGGGAGCATGCGCTGGCTTTGCTCCATGCAAATATTCTGAAGTCAGGCCGTCTTTGTCAGCCTTAATCATATTGCCAATTTCATCATAAGAGTACGAAAGAACATATCCTCCTAGACCGCTTCTACTGGCCTTCACAAGTCTATTAAGCGAGTCGTAATCAAAGATCTCCACTCCTTTTAGACTATCATTTATAACATTAGTGTTCCCAACAGAATCGTAACTATATCCAAGGTTCTGAATATTTTCTGTCTTGATATTTTTCACACGATAATTTTCAGCATAATACTGATAATTGCTCTGCAAGCCATTTTGATAAGATATCTGCGCAGGTAATCCGACTTCATTGTATTTTATCACAGCAATGTCCTTTACGTTAGCAAGCATAGAGCCCTTATCATAAATATACGACACGTTCTGCTTGTTAGGCAGCTGCTTCAAAACCAGCCTGTCCATCGAGTCATACACGTATATTGTTGGATAAATTTTGTTATCAACGCTAATAACCTTACCTTTCAGTCTAAGCCTCTGGTCATAGACGTAATTAATTTTTATGCCGTCCTTTGTTGCAGAACTCAAAGTCGCATTTAGAGGATTATCGTAAACATATAAAGCGTTACCAAAAGAGGATTTTTTTATTACCCTATTCAACGCATCATAAGAAAGAGTTATGATATTATTTCTCCCGTCTGTCTGCTTCAATAAATTGCCATTAGCATCGTACTCGTAAGTCCACACTCCCAAGTCAGGGTCTGTCATCTTTATTTTCCTGCCTAAGATATCATACTCATACTCAACCTTGTCGCCTTCATTGTTAGCAATCAAGACAACATTATCGCTTGTATCATAAGTGTACTTTGTGCTATAGATTTCATTCCCATTGTATTCCAGAACTTCAACAATATTTCCATAGGCATCAAAAGTTTTGTCAATGCGATGGTTATTCTCATCAAAAGCAAATAATTCATATAGCCCATAATCAAAACTCTTTTGCGTTCCATCTGCATTAGTGATTTTAACTATCCTGCCTTGAGAATCGTATTCCAAAATTAACCTCTCTCCAGAACCTGCACCGCTATAGTTGCTTGAAGGAGAGTAATAAGGAACACTCTGTCCAATAGCTCTAGCCAGTCCATCATAAAACATGTCTGTCGTGATAAAGCCGTTTTCGCTTTCCTTTTTGTCCTGCAATTTATTCCCAAACCCATCATAATACTCATAACTATCAAAGCTCAATGCCGCATCCTTATGTTCGCGCATCTTATTTGTCACGCTAGTTATGCCCTCGTTATTCACATTGTAAGACCATGAAGTAGTCGGGTAAGCAACGCTATCGTAAGGTTTAATTTCCTTAATAATTCTGCCAAATTCATCATACTCGTAAGAAGTGATAAACTCATTGGCATCGGTCTGCTTAATCACATTTCCATCGCTATCATATTCCCTGCTCGTTACATGCCCCAAGGCGTTTATTTCCTTTGCAACATATCTATTAGTGGAGTCATATTTATAATCGGTCTCGCGGTTTAAAGCATCTCTTTCCTTAATGACATTCCCATATGAATCATAGGCATAAGTCGTAATTGGGCTCTGTTCTGTATTAAGCCATTTTTTTACATGAGTCAAATCGCCTTTTGCAGGAGGAGTTCCATAAACTTTCCCGTCATAAGAATAAAAGGTTTCGCCGGTCTTCTCAAAGTTGGAATTCTGCAAGTATTCCCTCTTCTTTTTATCCAATACCCATGAGGCATTATTATACAAATATTCGCTGTTCAAATATCTTTCATCACCCTCGATTTCAATATCGCCAAAATAAGATATCTTTATAATATTCCCATATGAATCATATTTGTAATCAGTGCGTTTTTTCTTTGAAGCTTGACCTTCAAAAGACTCTTCTTCCTGCGAATCTAATTTAACAATATAATACCCGTCACTCAGGCTATCATCGAATACATTTCTCTCATTTAAATAAAGAATCCCCTGTGCATCGCTCATTTCTTTTAAGTGTTCTAAACCTTTCTTTGCATCATCTTGATAGAAATATCGGTTTTCCTTGCTTCCGTCTGGCAACTTGACCTGCACTTTCCCAAACCCTCTAAATTCCTTACTAGCAGAGTTAAAAGAGCCATCAGAATAATTGTATAAATAAACAGACAAAACATTATGCTCTCCAATTAAATTGTTATTCATCTCCACTTTGCTTACAACCCAGCCTGTAAATGCAAGGTCGCTGATACTATCTGGTCCTGTATTGTCAATATCAGAAATTTTTGAGTAATTTATTGAGATGCTCTTGCCAAGAGTGTCTTTTATATTGCTAAGAAGATACCCTTTAATTCCCTTATTGATATATGTCTTATGTGTTCCTTGCTTTGCTATCACAATATCACTCGTGCTCTCTGCGTCTACGTCAGAAATTTGATTGCTTAACTTCGTGAAATCTATGCTCGAATCAGGCGCGTTCCAGCTTGATGAATAACTCCAGCCGTTTCCAAAGTTTACATAAGCCTCACTATAACTATTCTTGGCTTTAAGGAAATCATTAAATCCATCGCTGTTCAAGTCAATAATCTCAATCCCTTCATCTTGCCCGTTAATAACAAAAGAGAGGGGAATACTATAAAGAGAGCTCTGTGTCCAGCCCTTGCCTGTATTAAGCCAGACTTTCTTATTGTTGTCTATTGCTTTTATAATATCAATCAATCCGTCGCCATTAATGTCTGCCATTCTTACGCCAGCATCGCTTCCATCCCAATTATAAAAAGCTGCTTCAGAAGACGGTAGCATCCAAGAAGAATCCTCATTAAAGCTGCTTCCAGTATTTATCCAAGTTTTTCTCTCGTCCTGTTTCCCTTTAAGCACGTCCGTCTTCCCGTCGCCATTAACATCAGCAAGCCTTAAACCATTATCTTTATACAAAGAGCAAACTTGATTCTGATATGTCGAATAGGTATTATACTCCATCACTTTATAAGTACCATACCCAAAGTAATCATTATCGTCTATCTCTGATGGACAGAACCAATTATCATCTAATGCGTCCCACAAGTCATTGTAGACATCTGCATAAACGCCTGCGACAACAAACGGTCTAGTGTTTTCATTAGCGCACCCATAGCCACATCTAGACACGCCCCATGCAGAACATGCATCCTGCGTCGGCGCGCAATGAATTGCTTGAGTCCCTGCTTCATCGCAAATAGCATAATTAAACCCGTCCCAGTCGCCTGCGTTGGAGCCGCTAGTGTCTGGACTGCTATCTTTTTCGTAATAAGAAATATACCTATTCTGCCATGCATTGTTGTCAACATCCCCTATATATCCATAATCATTTCCGTAAGGAAGTGTGCTAAGCCAGCTATTAGAGTTGCTATTTCCCCTGAATCCTATTGCTGCATAAGCATCAATATCATTTCCCTGACAATCCCTTTCATAAGAATTATAATAATTATTGTCAGTGTACAAGTCGTAGCATTCTGAATCGTCGCCATCTGTTTTAGGGCTTCCTGTGAACTCAAACTTATAGCACTTGTTTGGCTGTGGAGTAAAAGATTGCCCGCTATCTCCTTCTTCGTAATCATTATCACTCCAGTAAGGATATTGATTAACCCCGTCTTTCACAGTCATTCCATTGCCATAACAGGTTACTTGGGCACAAATACGGGTGCAGCCCTCCTGATTGCACTGAATACCGTTGTCAGAATACCCATAGGGGCAATAATTTGGAGCGCAGCTTGATTGCTTCTCTGCAAAAAATACTGAAGACGGAACTGAAAAGGAACTGCTAGAAAAACCAGCTCCAGTATTAACAAATAATTTGTTAAAGGATGTTGTGCCTCCAACTGATTGTATAATGTCTGTGCGCGAGTCTCCATTGGCGTCAACAAAACGCACCCCTTGATCGCCTGAATAACTATCAACAAACCCATTTGAAACAACACTATTAAATGAATTTTTCTGTACCCAACTGCTGCTTGCCCCTTCCCAATATTCTATTGCATTGCTGCCCTTTGACCTTAGAATATCTACCCGGCCATCTCCACTGACATCGACTAGCCTAACCCCCTCATCAGTTGTTTCCCCAAAATTAATATTCGCGGGAATTTCCCATAAGCCTCCACTAACTTGCCAGCCAGAATTAGCCAAATTATTATATCCAAACTCTGTTAGGGGAAGAGTTGACTGACCATTGTTGCCAATTTCCTGAATTGAGTTAAGGAATTTTCTATCTCCAAGCAAAACATAACTCAAAGAATATTTTCTTATAAGTTGGCTATCATGATTGACTGAAATAGAGCTCAGCAAGCCAGACTGTGCAATCTTCAAGCCTTGAGAATAATACTGCCTACTCGGCTGCAAACCAAAATTATAATTAAAATCCACCACACTAGAGCCATAAACAATTGAAGATAAATAAGACGTGCCTTCCTCTGAATTAGGGTTCTCATCATAATGATATTTAATCGTATTGCTATGTGTATCATTAACTAAATCCAAGCTCCATCTCACAACATAATTTTCCAGGTTAGAAACCTGCTCGGACTCTAAAAGATATCCAAACCTGTACGTTGTTCCGTCCTTGGCCTTAACAATCCAATAACTTCCCTTCTCATTCTGTCCGCCAGACATCTTCTTAATATAAAGATAACTTTCATGCTCAGTATGATAAACCCCTTCGGATTGCACATAAATCATCTTCGAGTTTACTCCATTCAGATTCAGAATATATTTGTCATCGCTTTCGTCTGTGCGCGTATTACTCACATCACGTGAAATTGCAGGCATGTTTAAATTCCATCCACTTCCCACCGCGCCAGGTATTGACAGAGTGTTATGATGATTGTAGTACAAGGAAACATCAGGCTCTAATCCATTCACCCCGTCAGGAACCTCGACTGAATATGTATAGGAAGCAGACCCTGTAAACAAATCTGTCCTGTATTCCTGCCCGTTAAGCTTCAGCGTGCTGCGCAAATCAGAAACAAGCTTGCTGCCCTGCGTTGCCCCAGGAGAATCTGGACCACCAACTTCACTTTTCTTATCCTCATTATCTTTCGGCTTGAAAACGCTGAAGTCAAATGAACCTTTATCCTCTTCCTTATCTTCTTCTAATCTTGGCTCTTCATCTAATTTATCATTATCCTCCATAAGCGCTTTTACTTCATCATATTCTACTTTATCAGAAGATTTCGAAGAATCCTTGTTTGTCGCCTTGCCTAGATGCGTAGCAGAAGCAAAGCTGCTCATGACCATAAATGCTATCAAAACAAGGGCTATTGTTTTATCCGTCATTTTTTATCCACTCCTCCTTATTTTCTTGAGAGCTTTTTCAGCGAAGTATTTTGTTTTTGGATTATCAAATTTATTAGAATAAACTATATTTTCTATGATAGAAGTGCAATTAAAACATTTTAGTTTCGCAGCCATTAAAGCAATAACGCCAAGATTGGCAGATTCAGCATTTTTTTTAGCTATTATGCTTAGCGCATCCTTAAAGAAACTGCAATATCCCTTAATTCTAAGACTTGCTATGTGGTTGCATAAATACAAGATTCTTTCTTCATATTCTGCCTTATCTTTTAAAGCATTTCCACACAGCTCCTTCAAATTGTCATCTTTTATCATAACTCTAACTGCTGTAAGAAAATCTATCAGTGAAATAAAGGTATTAACATCCAAATCCTTTATCTTTAAACTAGATTCAACCAAACCCGAGAGGTTTTTCTTTTTTGTCTCTTTTCTAACAAACTCATAAAGCTCTATAGTTTCGTTAATATCTTTCTTTAGAACAACTCTGCTGAAAATAGCAAGAGTGTTCGTAGTATTAAGAACTCTTCCTTCTAAATTTCTTAGGAATTTATTATAATTTTCTTCAAGTTGTTTATCCATTTTGTTGCAGTTTCCTCCATCTCGCAGAGTCATCCATTTTAGAAACAGATTTTTCCCACCAAAGTTTATCAGTTCGCGCCATATCGTCAAACTGCGCTTTCCAGCGCAAATTTTCAATTGTGGGATAATCTCTTATGATTCTTGCGTTGACATATTTGTCTCCCTTATTAATTGCGCGCATAGTTCGTCCAACTCCATCATCAATCATATATTCATCGCCTATCCTGATTACACTGATAGGGCTACTATCATGAGTGGGAGCTCCCTTCCTAAAGAGGGACTCTGCACTAGTTGTTTCATGTCCATAAAGTTTCGATATTGGTATTTTCTCTACTCCTTTCGTACTTTTCTCCGCTCCTTTCAGCTTAGAAGCAACCTTTCCGCCGCCAAAGAATTTCTCGCCCTTCGCCATCTTGGCGGCTTTTCCAAAGAACTTGGAGCTCTTGGCAAACTTGGCAATTTTCGCGCCTTTAGAAATAACTCCTGCTCCTAAAAAGTTTGAACCCAAAGAAGCATAATTCCATGGATTCTTAGAGTCTTTATAAATATCATAAAGATCCCAAGCAACAAAAGCCGCAAATATCAGGAGAGGCAGAATAAGAATATTCCCGCTAGGGTCCACATATGTCTGCGGGTTGTTGCGCACATAGCTATATCTATTCAACTGCTGCGGGTCGTACAAGTCAGCCAAAATTGTATCTGGCTGTGTGAACCTCATGAAACTCGGGTTGTAATAACGCGCACCGTAATACATCAGCCCAGTATCGTCCTTCTCCTTGCCTGTAAACAAATACCTGTCCTCGCCCACGCTCAATCCGAACGGCTCATAATCAGCATCCTCAACAACTTGCCCGTTAGAATTAGTCACCACATCCGTACTACCCAAATGGTCAGTGTGGTAAAAATAAGTCCCGCTTGAATCCTTTCTCGCAACTAAACTGCCAGCATAATAATAAACGCTATCATAAACTCCAGAACTATTCTCTTCCTGAACAAACTCATCGATATAATAAGTCACGGTTTCACCGCTGTCAGAATAAACTATCTTCTTTGCCCTCTCTCCGTCAGCTCCATAAAAATACTCTTCCAATAAATTGCTGTCCTTGTCTTTAACTTTAGAAAGCTGATTGAACCCATCATACTCATAATAATAGGTTCCATCGAAAAGAATGTTTCCATTTTGATCATATTCAATTTCATAAGAGTACGCAGAAACTTGATAGCTAGATGAAATTATGCTTAATACAAGCAAGGTGGCAAGAAAAAAAGAGGTTAAAACTTGATTTTTCTTATTCAAGCGCATACAAGTGAGAACGCGTGCTATTTAAATATCTTTCGCCCAATTCCAAAAGAGCTAGGTTTGTTTAATACAAAATATATTAAAAACTCCAAATACTCCTAATAATATGGCAAAAACCAAAACAATAATTATTTCTTCAATTTTGATAATCATCGCAATACTTATTATCTTAGCTTCTGTAAGAAACAATCCAAATCCAACACCAAGCCAAAATTATTGCACTAATGAAAGCCGCCAAGGAGAAGTCTGCCCAGAGGTTTATCAGCCAGTCTGCGGCTGGTCCAATGAAAGCATTCAATGCATAAAGTATCCCTGCGTGGCAATGTATGGAAACTCCTGCGAGGCCTGCCATGATGCTAAAGTCGCATATTACACTCCAGGCGCCTGTCCTGCTTAATCTTTTCCAGAAAAGTAAACCATTTCGCCATTCCAAGCCCTAAGCTCGACTCCCGTTCGCCCGTCGATAGCAGATTGCAAAGGCCCTACTCTTCTCCCTTCCAATCCATGCGCATGAATAATATGCATCGCTGCTTCCTCATGCCTTGTTGCAATAAACCCATCATTTCCCATCGGCAATTTTCCATAAGAGCCTTCGGCAGTCAAAGAAGTTAATTTCAAAAACTCTAACTCTTGGTCACATGGGGCAAAAAGCTTATCAATTTTTACAAAGAGACCATGTTTAGCTAGAGGTCTCGCTAACTTGCCATTATAAGCGCCACCACTCATATGATAAACGCTTGTGGCAGCACCCTTAGAAATCAAATCCCTAAAAACACCATACAAAATTGTTGATGGCCTGACAAAATATTCAAGCATCCTTCTTCCTTCAGATGTTGTATGCCACTCCTCTCCACTAACTTTATTCATTGTCTCCCTTCGCAGTGTCGCTCCGTTTGAACGAATATTTGGATTTCCTCTGATGGCAATTAACACGTTTCCTTCCTCTGGCTTTAGAGGATTGCGAATGAATTCTTCATCAATAACACTAACTGCAGTCCCGCCAATGTTTAAAGCAAAAGCTCCAGGCTTATAACTTCTAATCCTGTCGCCAACAAGTTCGTGATGAAGCAAGTAAGTAAATCCATATTTTCCCCCCAGTCTTCGAGCTTCAGTCTCTAATCCAGCCATATCAAGAGGCTGATTTGTTTCTACAACATCAGCAATCACGCGCGCAGAAGCTCCCAATTTTATAAAATCAGAAAGTTTCATTTCTGCAGAATCTGACAGACCAAGTTCTAAACGTTTAGCTTTTTCATTAAATTCCAATTTCGTTCCGTTTCCATCGTTGTTCACATATACCGATTTTTCACAAGGATCAAAAACTGCAAACCTCGTGCCATCATGTTCAAATAATCTAGTAGAAGACTCAAAGGGCGCAACACTTTTAGGAATCATGCTCACCAAAGCGCCTAAAATATTGGCTTCTCCATTAACTCTAGAGCCAAGAATAGCATTTTCCCCATTCATGATTGCAACTCCAAATTTATTCGCGCGTTCAACAAGCCCCTTGCCAGCTCTTTCTATAACTCCTAAATCTCCTGTGCTAGAATTAAAATCATTTCCCAAACCTATTGGAGTAGCACCAAGACGTCTAGCTGGCTCCACTAATCTATCAACTAATGAACCAGCATGTTCAGAAATATCGCTAAGCGAAGGATGCCCAGTCGAGGCATTAACAAGAACATAGTGACCTCGAGGTACTTTAATAACCGCGACCCCATTCATTCCTCCCTTAATAACCCTAACATGAGGAGAATTTCGCAAAGTCGGCGCACAAATTCTTGCCCATAAAGCCGAGCCCTCATCTCCAGGCCCGATTATTCTCTCATCATACGAATCAACGCTCATCTTTAACAAACCATTTTAAGCATTTATAATAATTTATATCCTCAATCATAATCTCAAGCCGTTCGGAATCGGCTGCCCGTCAAAATACAAATTGCCCACACTATCTTGTGAAAACCTTCCGTCTGCAATATACTCCAAGGTTTTGGGAAAAATCACCCAGTCGCCAACTTCCTTTAAACGAGATTGATGCTCATCCACAACTCTTTTCACAAGCTCATCATTCTTTGCGTCAAAGTCATCAGGCAATGATACTGGAAGCGCCCGAGAAATCATAAGTATTTTGCCATAATCAACCCTTGGCGCAACAATATGCGTTGTTGCTCTCAATTCTTTTTCACCAGCAAGAATTGCTTTCCTTACAGCCTTATCTCCGACATATTTGCGCGTAACTCCATCCTCACACATAGTTGATAAGCATGCAGGGTGCACATTCACTCCAAAAAACGCACTCACTAAAAGCCCTGACGCTTTAAGCATGTAGCCTGCATAAGCAGCAACATCAATATCAAAAGGCCTAAGCATCCTAATAGTTTTAGCATCGAATTTTTCTCTCACTGAAGAATCTGCATCATTTAAAACAACAGGGATGTTATGCTCGCTTCCTATTGTCTGGGCATTGCTTCTGGGATTATTAGAAAAAATAACAACAACTTCGTATGGCTCTCTTCCCTGTTCAGCTTTAATTCTTCCCCCGTGCTCGATAATTCTCCTCAAGTTAGTCCCAGAACCGGACATAAATCCAGCAACCCGCATCGTGCCATTTCCCGGATGATAAAGCCCTGTAAGTTCCATTTTAAAAATAATTTATTTTCCTGCCAAATCTCTCTCTTTTAGCACGCGCTCAACATCACGCCATCCAATATCAGTTCTATATTCCAGACCATTACCTTCGACAGAGCAACACGCCATAGCTGCTAAAGCAATTTTGCGGGCTTCAACAACATCTTCTCCCTTAGCAACAACACTGAACAATCTTCCCCCATTTGTGTACATCTTCCCATCATCAACACGTATTCCCGCACTAAGAAGAAATACCTCCTTTGGAAGATCGAGATAATCAATAATAATCTTCCTGTCCTTGACAGGATTGTCCGGATAACCTGTAGCTGCTCCTACAATGCAAACAACCGCTTTTCCGTCTGCACTTATTCTTTTTCTAGTTAGGAATTTATTCGCTGCATCCTTAATCAAATTATGATAGACTCTGGACTCCAAGAACGGCAGAACAACCTGGCATTCAGGATCTCCCCAGCGAGCATTGAACTCAACTACTTTGGGCCCTTCAGGAGTCATCATTCCCCCAAGATAAAGAGTTCCATTAAATGGTCTGCCTTCCGCCGCCAAACCCTCCAATGCCTTCTTCATAATCGCATCTTCAATCCTATCTTCCAGCCCACTAGTTACAAGTGCGGGAGATATTGCCCCCATTCCTCCCGTATTAGGCCCCTCATCACGATTGCGAAGGCGCTTATTATCCTGGGCTGAAGGAAAAGTTACAAACCCAAGATTCTCGTCAGCAAGAGCATAATATGAAAACTCTTCTCCTTCCATTCCTTCTTCTACAAGAAAGGTTTCGCTTGCAACTCCCATTTTGCCAATCGCTACTAAGGCATCATCAAGAGTTTCTCTTGTCGCAGACACAACGCCCTTGCCTTTGTACAGCCCATCAGCCTTAAGAAACACGCAAGGCATTTTTTCCAAAAGACCGCTTGCATATTTGTGAGCCGCAATTTCATTGCCTCTGTGAAAAGCACGATAATCAGGACAAGGAATACCCTGGCGAGTCATAAATTCGCAAGCCCATGCCTTGCTCCATTCTATTTGAGCAGCAGCCCTTGTAGGTCCAACAGTAAGATATCCTTTTTTTCGCAAAACATCAACAGTGGCAGCCGCAAGCGCATCATCCTGCTGTACTTCTATAATATCTGGCTTAAATCTCTCTGCTGAATCAAGAATAGTTGTGGGATTCCCAAGCTTTACCGAGGGGTCTGTACGAATATCAAGCTCATCAAAACCATTTATAAAATTGCCCTTCATCCCATCATTTCCAGGAGCAACAAGAACCTCGTCAACATCCTCATGTGAAAGATGTGCCAAGGCCAAAATATGCCCTCTTGCCCCACCATCAACAATCATAACCTTAGTCATAAAAACATAATTTAATCAGGGTTTATAAGAATTTATATCCTCAAGAACCAGCAGAATAATCTACCGCGTTTCTGAATATCTTCAAGCCGTCTGCTTCTTCGGGGCACGGTCTATCTTGTCTTTTATATTGCTCTTTCAATAAAGTCCAATTAGGCAAATGAGTAAAATCAATTGCTCTTTCAGGATGAGGCATTAAACCTAAAACGCGGCCAGAAACATCAGTTATTCCTGCAATATTATCCAGAGATCCATTTGGATTTGCGCTCAAGCTTTGGTAATCGCAAATCTCTCCTAAAACATAACGCGCAGCAACAAGACCCTTTTCATTTATTGCACTCAGTATTTGAGGGCGAGCATAAAACTTTCCCTCCCCATGGGCAATAGGCAGACTCATTCTTCCAAGACCCCGCGTCCAAGGACTTTGCCCGCTAAACTCTACATCTACCCATCTATCAACGTAACGTGCGGAATCATTATGGACCAAAGCAACTTGTCTAGCCCCATAACCTTCATCTAGTGCAGGCAGCAATCCCAAATTAGCCAGCACTTGAAAACCATTGCATATGCCTATAACTAAATTGCCTCGCTCTATAAATTCCCGAGTTCCATTAAATAAACGGCTTCTTATTTTATTGGCCATAGCATTTCCAGCACCAGTATCATCGCCATAAGAAAATCCACCAGGAAATGCAAAAATTTGATAACTGGATAAGGACTTGCTATTTGCAATTAAATCATTTACATGTACAATATCTGCATCAGCTCCAGCTCTCTCAAATGCAAACTGTGTTTCTCTTTCACAATTTATTCCGTGTCCTGTCAATACTAAAGCTTTTGGTGTTGCCATTTTAATATCCTTTAAAAGTTGATTTATATGATTCTAGAAGTGCTTGAACGCTTGTATCAACAACACGACGTCCTTCTCCATTAATAACAAATCTGTCGTCATCTCTCACAACCCCAATTCTAGATATAGAAACATTAGTTGTTCCTCGTAGCATTGCGTCCTCAAATAAAGCACGATGATAGTGGGCGATGCTAACAACTACCCTGCCTTGGCTTTCAGAATAAAGCTCATAATCGCTCCTCATATAATCAGGATTGTCTCTCATTCTCAAGCCTCTTATCTTACTTAAGTCAATATCCATTCCAAGCATCCCGCCCATAGCCGTTTTAGCCAGCGCCACACCCAAACCACCACGATGAACGCTCTGTGCAGAAACTACAATTCCTAATCCAATTGCATGCGAAAGAGCAATATAAGTTACTCTATTAATTTCAGTATCAGTTTGAGGGACATCGTTTCCAATAAATGGCTCGCCTCTTATCTCCTCCCCTATCATTGCAAAATATTCAGAACCGCCTAACTCTCCCCTGTTATTTCCAACAACATAAATCAAGTCTCCAGGCATCTTAGCATCAAGTGAAACAGCATTTCTCACATCATCCATAACTGCAATTGAAGAAGCAAGCAATGTTGGAGGAATAGAAATCTTTACAGGTCTGCTATTTTCATCAAATCCCTTAAAATCATTAAACATACTGTCTTTGCCAGATATAAATGGAATTTCGTACGCTCTTGCAACATCATAACAAGCCTGCACAGCTCTCTTTAACTGTCCAAGCCTTTCAGGCTCGTTAGAACTACACCAGCAAAAATTATCCATCAACGCAATTCTATCCAGCCTTGCACCAACAGAAACTGCATTCCTAACGGCCGTATCTATCGCTGCAGCAGCCATATGATAAGTATCGATTTTACTATAAGAAGGATTAATTCCATGAGAAAGCACAACCCCCCTATGTGAATTCAAAAGAGGTCTAGTAACTGTCGCGTCCCCGTTAACGCGGCCTCTTCCTTGAAGAGGTTTGATTACAGAACCACCCTGCACTTCATGATCATACTGCTGTGAAATAAATTCAAAACTAGCAAGATTCTTTCTCGCAAGCATGGCATGTAACGAGCTAGTTAAATCATTTCCTTGTTTAAAATCAGGTTCAGTGTTGATGCTACGTGTAAAAGTTGTCTTCATAGGCCTAGGCGGCAAACCATTATGCAAAAATTCCATTTCTAAATCCATAACGTTCTCGCCATTATAATCAACCACGCATTTTCCCGAGTTGGTAAATTCGCCAATAACTGTTGCTTCAACTCCGCGTCGCTTCAATAAATCCTCAAGTGTGCTCCATTTTTCTGGCGGAACTGCTAAAGTCATTCGCTCTTGCGATTCGGAAATCCAGATTTCCCAAGGCTGCAGCCCCGGATATTTCAAGGGAACACTATTCAAATCAACCCTAAACCCTCCAGACTCTTTTGCCATTTCAGCAACAGAGCAAGATAATCCGCCCGCGCCGTTATCAGTAATGCTATTATACAAACCAATATCGCGTGCCTCATTAATTAATACATCACTAAGTTTCTTTTGAGTAATTGGGTCTCCTATTTGCACAGCAGTCGCAGGACTTCCAGAATCAATGGCTTCTGATGAAAATGTTGCTCCATGAATTCCATCCTTGCCCACTCGGCCTCCAACCATTACAATATAATCTCCGGCTCGTGCCTCCTTTTCATGCATTTTTTTGCCGTTGACTTCTCGAGGTATAAGGCCTAAAGTTCCAACAAATACAAGAGGTTTCCCGCGGAAACTTTCGTCAAAATATACAAATCCTTGGGTAGTTGGAATGCCTGATTGATTTCCTCCAGAATTCACACCAGAAATAACACCATCCATTATCCTACTCGAAGAAAGCATTTGTTCCATTTTATCAGCTTTTTTATAAAGAGCTCTTTGATCATCTGGATTTCCAAAACAGAAACCATATCTATTAGCGATAGGCATAGCACCAAGACCAAAAGCAATTGCATCGCGATTAACCCCAACAATGCCTGTTATCGCTCCCCCAAATGGATCTAAAGCAGAAGGGCTATTATGAGTTTCAGCTTTATCTGTTACTAAATAATTATCATCAAAAGAAATAGCTCCTGAATTATCCTTAAAAACAGAAACACAAAATCCATCATTTCTAAGAGAAATTATTTCTTCTGTTGCACGTCTAATATAATGTTTGAACAAACCATCTTTAATTTCATCAATAGGGTCTGCAAAAATAGTGTGCCTGCAGTGCTCGCTCCATGTTTGTGCAATAGATTCTAATTCAACATCAGTAGGATTCCTTCCTTCTTTGGCAAAATAATCACGAATAGTCTTCATATAAGTCAAATCCAAAGCTAGAGGCCCTCTTCTAGTCTCATCAATATTTGCTATTCCTTGTTTTCCAACAATTGCTAATTCTTCATCAGACATTGTAAGTAGGCTTACAAGGTCTACTCTTGGTTTTTCCTGGATACTTACTTTAGGCACGTTAACACCCATTCCATTATCGCGATTAAATTCTTCTGCACTCTTGACTTGAATTCGCTGAATAAGCGGATTAGAGAAATTAGCCCCAATCCTGCCGGCATCTTCACGAGATAAACTTCCAAACAAAAACATAAACTGCGAAGAATAAGCGACTTGCCCATCTAATTGTCTTTCCAATATTCCTTCAATACCTTCACGCACAGTATTTCCAACATTGTCCGTAACACCTGGCAAGAATCCTATTTCAACCGCATAATCAAAGTCTCCCTTAATAATGGGAGAGTCTACTGAACTTTCCTGAAAAACAGGATTTGTAAGCGACCCTGCAATAAGTCTAGTATCATCTTCCTCTAAATTAGCATCAATAGTATAAACATCAACAATCTTCACATCTTTTACACCATTAATTCCCAAAGATTCTATCTCATCTTTCTTAACTACGGCCCTCATATCAGGAATAACGCTAACTACTTCAATTCTATGAGCCATTCACAATTTCTGTCCAGCTATGTTTTTAAGCATTATGTCAAACTAACACCTGCAATGTGAAGAATAAAACATAGAAATTTAAACCAAGTCTAACATAAAAATCAATGTTAAAAGTAATACTATTCTACAAGTATACGCCCATAAAGAACCCAAAGAAATTCGCAGAACAGCACCTTGCCCAATGCTTTAGTTTAGGCATAAAAGGAAGAATTCTTATTGCAAAGGAAGGCATAAACGGCTCGGTGTCAGGCACAAAAGACCAAATAAAAAAATACAAGCAACTGCTTCAGCAAGACGCAAAATTCTCTAATATTGAATTCAAAGAAGAATTTTGCTTAATGCATCCTTTCAAAAAAATGAATGTAAAAGTTAGGCCAGAGATTGTCCGCTTTGGGCAGAAAGTGGATTATAAAAATTCCGGCAAACATCTCTCTCCAAAAGAGTTCATAACCATGTCTAAGGAAAAAGATGCAATTATCCTAGACGCGCGAAATAACTATGAATCGCGAATCGGAAAATTCAAGAACGCAATCACTCCAAACATAAAAACATTCAGGGAATTTCCAAAAGTCATTAAAGAATTGAAAGATAAAAAAGATAAGAAAATACTCATGTATTGTACAGGTGGAATCCGCTGTGAGAAAGCATCAGCATTCCTCAAAAAGAAAGGCTTCAAAAGAGTTTATCAGTTGCATGGCGGAATACTAAACTTTGCGAAGAAATGCCCAGACACAATTTGGGAAGGCACATGTTTTGTATTTGATAAAAGAATGGCTTCCCGTGTTAATCGCAAAGAAAAAGTTCCGCTTGCTAATTGCGAAATATGTGGCGTGCCATGCGACCGATACAGAAACTGCAGAAATGACTACTGTGATAAACTTGTAATCATCTGTCCAAACTGCGAGAGTGAATTTGGCGGCTGCTGCTCAAAGCAATGCCATAAATTATTAATGCGTATGTCAGTAACTGCATAAGTATAATAAATTAAAAAATATCTTTCTAGGCAGTTTTAATATCTTTCTTCATGTAAACTACTTTGCAAACATCGTCTTATAGCGCGGCCAGTGTATAGCAAGAAGATAAACATTCAGCACGGCAAATACAAGAGCAATCCAGAAGCCTGTAAAATCAAGGAATATATGGAACAACATTATATTGACAGTCATAGGCACAAGTAAAACCGCTCCAAAAGCAGACCATTTGTTAAATATAAACATCAAACCCGCTATAAAGAACACCCCTGTCAAAATAGGAAAAATATATCCTGTAGCCATCAAAGCCACAAAGAAAGCCATTGCAGCTTCATTAGATTGAGGAGCAGGAAGAATTTGAAGAAAAGGAAGAAGCCTGCTCAATGGAAAATAAATAAGCAAAATGCCAAATATAATCTGAACAGTTCTCACAAGTTTCCTATTTTTCAAGTTCATAAACCAAGTAAAATAAATGGGTATTTATATATATCTGAAAATTATAATTAAATTATGAAATCATCAGAAATCGACTGGAAAAAGAAACTAACAAAAAATCAGTATAAAGTCCTGCTAGGCCTGCCATGATGCTAAAGTAGCATATTACACCTTTGACCAGTGCCAGTCGTAAGTCTAAGGTGTAGGTAGAAGAAATGCAACCTGTTGTTCGATTTGAGAAGCAACTTCTTCAACAGATCGATGGGAAGTATCAAATCGGAGTACGTGGGGTAACCCTTCAAGAGATCGTTCGATTTCATGCTCTAATCTATCAAACTCCTCAGGGTTCTTCAAAAGAATTTTATCGATAGCAGAATCTTTACCGCGCGAGGCACTTCTTTTCAGTTTTTCGTCAATAGAGCAGGCAAGAACAACCGTTGCATCCGGAACAATAAAGAGTCCTCTATAATCGCGATGATTATGTACAGAATTTTCTCCATTCAAGAATCTTCCATAGGAAATGACACTCTGCCAGTACCTATCCTGAAAAATTGTTCTTTCATCTCCAGAATGATGTAAAACCGACTCAATCGTATCTACACCAAAAATCGTAGTGTATAATATCTCCTTCTCTGCTTCAGTTGAGTGCTCAGCCAATTCCCCTAACTTTCCCGTTAATTGCGTCGGATAGATCGGTCCCCGATTAAAGGCCATTTTTCTACCCGCAAAACGCTTCGCAAAATGAGCAATCATGGTAGTTTTTCCTGAATAATCAGACCCCTCAAAGGCAACAATTTTTACAGTCACAGTTTAGGCTCCCGTGAAAAGTGTCTATTACCTTCTGCCCACGTTTCCAAAATAGTTTCCACACGCTTAGGAAACTTATTCTTAATGACTGTTTTAGCAGTCGCGACATGGAAATCAATTAATTTCAATACTTCTTCAATAATTTTCTTTTCTCTAAACAGTAGGATGAGAGACTCGTAATCTTTATCTTTCAAATCTCGTAAGAACTTTTTTCTTTCTTTCCATGTCAATGACTTTATTAAAAGATAAAGAGGCCAGGTTATATGGCCTTGTTTCAAGTCAGATAGCCCTCGATATTGCTTGTGCTTAGTAAAATCATAAATATCATTCTTTAACTGTCCAGCAATTGCGAGATGATTACTGTAAACCTTTACAGTTTCAATTGTCTTATCATGATCGAGAAGCATAAGAAAGGTACATTCTAAGAGCATTCTTCCATGAGCAGTTTTACTGAGATAAAGGGTCTTAAGATATTTTTCATCAATAGAAAATAAATCCTGTTTCGAATTAAGTTCCATCATTACGCTCATATAAGCGGCAGCCATGCCCATATTGATAGTATCTATAATCTTACTATATCGATGACTCGATAAGTGATCCTGGAGCTCTCGACTTAGTACATGAAGGATCCTATGATTCATATAATCGCATGAAAGAAGCGTCTGTTTTACTCCAAATTTATTATGTGTTGCAACTAATCATTCTCTAAAAGAATCATCGTCATAAAAATCATCTTGAGCCAAGGCAGTTGTAAAACTTAGCTCACAAAAAGCAGATAAAGGAAGCATAACTTTTTCATTCTTCCCATATTCTCGTGCCATAATCACTGGAAGAGCGCTTCTAAATCTGTTTATCTTAAGTCCCTCGAGAAAATAATACACAGGAGCAGAATAGAAGTCTTTTCTGATATTTTTACGTATAAAAGGAAGAACCTGTTTAGCAAAGATCTTCTCATACTCGCTTTCTAAATTCAGATAATTCATGGATAAGTATGTAAACCCAAATGTTTGATTTCAGGGAAATTGTTAACTCTGTCTTCTTTTAGTATACCAATTAACTGTACAGGGTAAAAAGTATACTTGCTCAACTCATCAAGATCCAAAAAGTCTATGTCTTCTAATACAGATTCTTTTTTCTCAGGATCATGTCCTTTAGTAGGCACTCCATTGTATGATTCAATATAGAAATATAACTCAAGACCTCGTCCATAGCCTGTGATGGTAAGTTCCCTCATGTAAACCAACCTAAATTTGGTAATCTCAATGTTCAACTCTTCCCGCAATTCCCTCTTTAATGCTTCATAAATCGTTTCGTGTTCTTCAACACCCCCGCCGGGAAGAACATGATATGTTTTCACATGCTTCTGCATTCGTGTGGTGACTAGTTTACCCTCATGGAAAAGAATCGCTCCTACCCTAAAGGGAGTCTTCATCTCTCAAACTCCCTTAATTTATATGGCATTCCCAATTCACCAGCAAATCTTTGCACATCTTCTTCTTCAACACCAGGAAGATTAATGAAACCAAGGGTTACAGCCAATCCAGCATCTCGAGCAGCTACTCCAAAACGAATGCTGTCATCGAACGCACGAGGATCATATTCTTTAAATCCTGGCCTGACAAGCTTTCTATAAGTTTCTCTCTGAGAAGCACTCATACTCAAATAGACATCAGTCACGCCTGCTGATTTAAGCTCGGCAATTCTTGTAACATCTTGAGATACAAATCTGAAAAAAGGCCAACCTGTAGTAGTAACTTGAATTGCCAACTCAGAATCAGACTCTCTAATATGCCTTGCAATAGCAGGCAAGTCATTAAATCTCAAGATAGGTTCACCATAACCGCAAATTTTAACTCTTTTCAGCTTGATTCCTGCCTCCCTTACCTTTTCACGCTCTCTATCAAATGCACTCGTTATTTCTGATATACTAGGATCTCTTGACAAATACAGATTAGAAACTCCCCATCCTTCGTCAAAATCTCTTATACAAAAAGCACAGGCATTAGGACAGGCATTAGTGATATTCAAAGATAATTCATCCATCCCCCTACGATAATAGACAATATTCTCTTGAGGAGTAACTTTTCCAGCTAATTTTCCAAGATTAAGCACAGCTAGTGGTAAATTAGTCATTTCACACCCTCCGTTATAAACGTTTCGAATATATAGTTTTTACTATTAAAGATGAACGATTCTAGAATTAAAGGTAATTCAAATGCCTGGAGTCTTTCATTCATGTTACTGCTTAGTGGTACAATATATAAACATTTCTAAAGACAGTTTTATAATAAATCAATTGCTTCTATAACTATGGCAGAAGATCAATTCAAAAGCAAATTAACACCAGACCAGTATAAAGTCCTTAGAGAAAAAGGCACAGAAGCACCCTTTACTAGTCCCATGTTAAGCAATAAGTCTAGTGGCTCTTACGTGTGCGCAGCATGCGGACAAGTCCTCTTCGCCTCGGATGCCAAGTTCGATTCAGGCACTGGCTGGCCCTCTTTCGACAAGCCATCAAACGTAAAAAACATAATCCTGAAAGAAGACTCGTCCCAAGGCATGAAAAGAATAGAAGTCATGTGCAAAAACTGCAAATCCCATCTAGGGCATGTCTTCCCCGACGGCCCAACCCAAACCAAGCAGCGATTCTGCATAAACGGGTGTGCTCTAGAGTTTAAGAAGAAATGAGAAAGATATGTTTAAATATCTCTAAAATGCAATAAAAATATGGCTGATGTGCAGATTAGAAGAGCAGTAGTAGAAGATGTTTCAAAAATTCGTAAATTAGCTGAATCTCTAAGAATCAACTTAAACAAACCGCAAGAAGGGGGATTTTTAGTGCACGTTACATATACTCAAGGTTACGCAGCACGATTGGCTAAAAACCCTTTCTTTTATGTGGCTGAAAGAGAAGGAGAAATGGCAGGATTTCTAATGTGCTTTGAAGATAAAGCTCTTGAAAATCTTGTTCAGCGCGGAGTTATGACAGCGGAGGATAATACATTTGACTTTATTTTCTCACAGCCAAGGCCTTTCTTAGTTGTCGACCAGATAGGAGTCGACAGAGATTATGCTAGGCAAGGAGTGGGAAGAGCCCTAATGCAAGGTCTTTTCGACGATCCAAGGGGAATTAAAATAAAAGACCTATATGCAGAAATCCTGCATGCTCCAGCGAGAAACCAGACGTCTATCAATTTCTTCAGCTCCTTAGGATTCAGAGGAATCAAAGAGCTAACAAACTCAGACAATAACACCTGGGGCATCTATCATGCTTCAAGATAAAACGTATAGAGAGAGGATTTTATACAAACCAGCTAGTTCTGAGAAAAAGTAATAAATTACTGAACTCGATTTATTCAGAAGGTTTATAAATTGAATTTCAGGCGGATTAATAATGAATAGAAAACAAGTAATAGGAGGACTAGCAGGATTAGTATTTGCAACCATTCCTCTCAGCGTGAAAGCACAACAGGAGCAAGTTTTGATAGTGCCTGATGAAGCGATTGGCCAAGTTATTCCAAGACAAGAGCCCTCTGTGGACGATTACATTGCATGGGAATCTGGTTCTTTAGATACTACTAAGCGCAATGTCTATTTAATTTTTCAAAGACATAGTATCAAAGACCAGGGATTAAGCCCAGAAGAAGAGCAGGAATCGAGAGTTAATGCGGCAGAGAGTCAAACATCCGTTTTTCGCATTCTTGAACATCTGCATAAAGAAAAAGGGCTGCAAACAATATGTGCTGAACACATTGATTATAATGACTGGACAGACGTGGTTGATGCCCATATGATGGAAAGAGACCCAACAGGATATAAAATATTAAGCAATGTGGCACTTTCAGATAAAACGCTTAAACAATTCTTTGAACTTAGCGGACTTGACGCAGCACCCTATGTAAGCCTACTCAATCCAGACATCTATGGCCTGGGATTTGAAAGGCCAGACCCGCATGACCTACCAATAGGAGAGGAGCTTAAAAAAGCCAAAACTCAAAAAGAGATAGGAATAGTTATAGGAAATATGCAGGCCAAAGCTCAGCTAAGAAGTAATTGCGCGCTCCACTACGGAATGCAGCATGCCGATATGATGTGGGGGGCAGGATTTGCGCGCAATAGAGATGTCGCTATCGTGATCGGCCTAGCCCACCTGCCCCATTTCGACCAAGATGTGCGCGCCACGCTGGAAGGAAGAACAGATTATGACATGAGTCTGATTATCCCAAGAAGCACACTCGAAAATCTCTCATTAAGCACAGGCACGATTTACGGCCCATTTCCCAGTGAGGTTATAAAATAATTTCTCGAGTTGTAGAGAAAGAGTTTTATAGTTATGAAGATATCTAATATGTGCTAAAAAAATATTTTGAAAATGTTTTGCTTAAAGCAGATATTAGAATTAATGGCAGCAGACCATGGGATATTCAAGTCAAGGATGAGCGGTTCTACAAAAGAGTTTTTTTACAGGGATCTGTAGGCCTGGGGGACTCGTATGTTGATGGATGGTGGGAGTGTAAAGCCCTTGACACCTTTTTTACAAAGGCTTTGTTAGGGAAAGTTAATGAAAAGTTGATTCATAACTACATTAATTATTTCGAAGTTATAAAAGCTAAACTAATCAACTTACAAAGCCCATCTAGAGCTTTTCAGGTCGGAAAAGAGCATTACGATATTGGTAATGATTTATATGAACTTATGCTTGACAAAAGAATGCTTTATACCTGCGGTTATTGGAAAAATGCGAAAAACTTAGATCAGGCACAGGAAGCTAAACTTGATTTGGTGTGTAAAAAGATTGGATTAAAAAGAGGACAAAAAGTTTTGGATATTGGATGCGGATGGGGGGGTTTTGCCAAATTTGCAGCAGAAAAATACGGGGCAAAGGTTATCGGCTTAACAGTTTCTGTAGAGCAGGCTAAGCTTGCAAAATCTTTATGCAAAGGATTGCCGGTTGAAATACGCGTGCAAGATTATAGAGAAATTAACGAGAAATTTGACCATATAATCTCTTTAGGCATGTTTGAACACGTCGGCTACAAGAATTACAAAACCTATTTCAACACAGTTCATAGATGCCTTAAGAACGATGGTTTGTTTCTCTTGCATACTATGGGGCAACGCGATAGTTATCCTAACTTTCATCAACCAGAATACCATTGGATTATAAGAAACATATTTCCCAATGGAATGCTTCCTTCCATTAAGCAGATTGGCGATGCTACAGAAAATCTATTTGTGATGGAAGATTGGCATACGTTCAGAGCATATTACGATAAAACCATAATGGCTTGGTTTAGTAATTTTGATAAAAACTGGCCAAAGCTAAGTGCCAAATATGGAGAGCGATTTTATAGAATGTGGGCATATGTCTTGATGAATTTTGTTGGAATGTTTCGCGCGGGAAACCAGTATAACCTCTGGCAAATCGTTTTCTCTAAAAACGGAGTTCCAGGCG
>ORJL010611208.1_pt1 | contig 23864 bp, 30 predicted proteins | sample 1779941 | NCBI WGS metagenome assembly ORJL01 (sample SAMEA104232317, study PRJEB22302) | groundwater metagenome | biome: forest; feature: aquifer; material: groundwater | place: USA | collected 2011-08-07 | depth 5.8 m
GTTGGCTCATCCGGTACAGCCAGACGGCTATCTGCTTGTGGGGCCAGTCAGAGGCCCCCTCTTCCGAGGTGACGAACCCGCGCAGGACTTCATTCGCATCGTTTTCAACAGGCGCTTCCACCATGAGCGAGTATTATACCAGGACGTGACGACATGTCCTCTCTTTTAAAAAGGAGTGGCTGTGCAGCACGTGAGCCACACCTGAGTATCAAAAGCAAGGCTGCATTGGGGTAGAATTCCGTTATAATCAAGCCAGTCCTTCATGAAGAAGGGGGCCGTTGGCAGAGCAGTCGCTCATCTCACTTGCGGAGGCGGCGGCTCAGTTCGGAATAAGTCACTCGCATCTCAAGCTCTTAGCCCGTACTCAGCGGCTGCGAGCATTCAAAATCGGCAGGGACTGGGTGACTACCGCTGAGGCCGTTGCCGAATACTTAGAAAATAGAGAGTTGCGGAGCAGAAATCCACACAAGAGGGAACAGGCTTGACTAGTATAATCCAAACGGATTACACTAAAGCCGTCAATTGACGGCTGTTGTTTTGCCCTTCAAGGGCGTTCTAGGGTCAGGAGGTATCACATGCCCGACAGTGGAAAAGGCGGCAAAGGGAATGGGAATGGGAATGGTAACGGTGGTGGCGGCGGAAGCAAAGAGACCCCAAAGGGTTCTCGCTAAGAAACAAGAAAACGGCGGGTCTGCGCAGCCCGCCGTTTTCGTTTTCTTACCATTCCCACTCCAGCGTGTACCTGTCGCCGACCTGCACTGTCTTCGTCGACCACTGAAACTTCTGACGGCCATCGCTCAGAGTCACTGCCCGCAAAGGTAATGAGGATTGGCGCCTGGCATCAATAACCCGGGCGCTTCTTGGCGGATGAGAGCGCGGCAATGTTACGCTCAATCCTGCTCTGCGAGTCGGGTGATAGAACTCCATCTCCAGCCAATTACCATGCCCCTTAAGGGTGTTTTTCCAGAGACGACGCACGGAAAAGGTCATCTCATCACCTGCGTGCCTTGGTTGCGGCAGCACGACTAAACTTCGCTGTCGCGATCCTATTACCTGTCGCTCCACTATGCGTCCAGGATGGACTCGATGGCTCGCAAACCCTGCCCCTGTTCCCCAACCGTAGTCGTAAAAAGAAGTCACGTTGTTTCGGAGGAAGCGCACCCGCTCCCGCTTGATGTATATGGCTCGCCTTCCTTTGGCATCGAGCACTTCTAGTCCGGCCTGATAGTCTTTGACCTCGTAGAGAGGACGGAGGTCGTCCAGGCGAGCAATGAGCCGGTCTAAGTGTTTTCTGACCTTTGGCCCAAGTCGGGCCGCAACTTCCAAGAGAACTTCAATGGCCCAGTCAACCCAACGCGGTGGTATCGTCAGCATCAGTTCAGTATAACATGCTACTTGACAATAACTATTCCGTTGTGTCTATAGTGAGGAGTTACCCAACAAACTGGAATAACCCAAAGGGATTCTGGCAGGTTGAAACCCTATGAGCAAGGTCGTCTCCATCGCATCGCAGAAGGGAGGCACTGGCAAAACCAGCACCTCCATCTCAATAGCCGCAGGGCTTGCGCGCCGTGGCAAGCAAGTTCTCCTCATCGACATCGATTCTCAAGCCAACGCCAGCAAAGTCCTACTCCCCGACTATCAGAACACTGTCCGTAAGGACGACACCCTCTATCGCACCATCATTCAGCGCCAGGACCTCCCCGTTCATCACACCAGTGTCGAGGGTTTGGACATCATCCCTTCCCACATCCTGCTCTCCGATACCGATGTGATGCTCACCACAGCCATAGACCATCGCGAGGCACGCCTACGCGAGCAACTGGACAAAATAAAGCACAATTACGACTACGTGTTCATTGACTGTCCGCCGGCACTGGGCTGGCTCTCGATCAACGCTTTCACCGCATCCGACGAGGTCATCGTGGTCATCAGTCCTGGCTATTTCGAGCTTGAGTCTACCATTCAGATAAGCCGCACCATCGAGGAGGTCCAAAAAGACTTCAATCCTGCATTGAAGATGCGGGGGTTTCTGTTCACCATGGCCGACCAGACCATCAACAGCAGGACATCGTTGAAGCTACTGCGGCAGACGTACCCAGAGTTCGTGCTGGAGACCGTAGTGCCAAGAAACGTAGACCTCAAAGATGCGAGCTTTAACAAGCAAGACGTTTTTGGCTATGCGCCTCACTCCACGGCTGCCGCAGCATACAGCCGCCTCATCCAGGAGGTGTTCTCATGAGGAAGAAACTGAATGAAGCGGGCATGCAGAGCGAGCTTTCAGGCTCGGCCTTCTTTCAAGTCCCCTCTGCGACAGATTTTCCTGCATCTCAATCCCCTGTTGTCAGCCCACCATCGCTACGTCCTAGGGAACCCAGCCTGGAACTATCTGCGCCCGATAGGGTTGCGTCCGTACTTCCGGACGGAGACCCGAACGGACGCCCGTACGAACGGACGCCCATACGGAGGACAATTACCCGTTATGCATTCGAGTTTTTCCAAGACCAGGTGGAGAGCTTACGGCGCTTTGCGCTGGACGAGAAGAGGCGAGGCGAGAAGGGGAGCATGAGCCAGATGGTAAGGGAGGCCATCGACCTGTACCTGGCAAGACGCCATCGTACGGAGGACTGATCCAGCCGTACGCCCGTACGTACCAAAGATGAAAACCATTGCCCAGGTCATTGCAAATAGCGGGGGACTGGAACGCTTCAAAGGGTTCTCCAAACCGAACACCACGCCGACACCGGACGAGCTCTTCGACCGGTTCATGACCGAGCTCAGCCACGCCGAACTCAAGGTGCTCCTGTACATCATCAGGCGTACGTACGGGTTCAAGCGGGAGACGGATAGCATTTCGCTCAAGCAAATCTCTGAAGGCATCATCACCAAGACCGGAAAGCAACTGGACTCTGGCGCTGCCATCGACAGGAGAACCGCGATGCGAGCCGTGAAGCACCTTGAGCAAAAGGGACTCATCACCGTGGCGCGAGTGCGCACGGAGGATGGTTACAACTACGTCAACGTCTACTGTCTCAGGTTCCGAGAAGAATGAGGGGGTAGGGGCGTGGGTGCCCCTACAGTAGGGGCGCTGGTGTCACCAGGGTAGGGGCGTACACGCCCCCCACAAGAAACAGTGAAACAAGAAACAGTCTGAAACAACATTAAGAAGATTGAACATCTTGTATGAGAAGCGCAAGGGGAGCGAAGGTTTCGATAATAAGACCCTATGACAGATTTAACAAACAATAGACTCAGTTTCTTGGGCGGTTTTGAAAAGTTGTTCTTGGTTAGGAAATTCTCCATCAGCCAGAGGACAGGTTGTACTCACCATCTGTGCACTTTGGTGTTCGGATTGCTGTTCACCCGATGTGAACGGCAGGTGAATAGGAAGCAAGGGGGAAGAGGGCGTGCCTGGGGGTGGGGTAGTCGGGTCCACCGCTGACGCTATCTCCCTAAGGGTCGATTTGCCCCGACTACCCCACCCCTTCACCGCGTGCCGCGGCACACAACGCTTACTCAGCGAACGAACACAATACGTGAACAAAAACACTCTGTACTCAACGAGTGGCACGCTGGTGAAGACCCTCCCGATAGGAGGGTGGCACGCCCCCCGGAAGAAGGGAGGGCGGCTGACATCCCCTTGCCTCCTGTCAGCCGTGGGTGGGACTGCGATTGAACTATGGGATGTTGACATAAGAACTAGCGTTCTGCTATGCTCACCTTACCTATGGAAAGGGAGCAGGAAGGCCCAGCCAATCTCGTGACCGGTATTCATCTCAACCTCGTTGAGCGCACGATCACATTCGACGTGGAGGGAGAAGCTGCGGTAAGCCTCAGGTTGGCGTCTTATGGATTGACCCTGGAGTCACCGGCAATGTCGGCAACCACACCGGCAGAGGTGGTAGACGAAGCACAGAAGACGGTGACGCTCTCCGGTCGGCTTGTGAACGCGCCCCGGTCGGGGCGTCCTGACCGCAGTGGGAACCCCACGGCGTACGCTCGGTTTGCCGCCCATATCGAGGGAGAGGATCAAGCCCACGATTACGTGTGCACCTTTCACCGCCACACTGCACCCATCGCTCTGCGACTACGCAAGGAAGACCAGCTCACAGTCGAAGGCTACCCACATCCCAGCAGTGGCGCTCGGCGGCTCGACACCTTCTCCGTCGTGAACCTCGTGCGCTACCCAGGCATGCCTGAGCCTCAACCCCGCTCCCAGGGTTCAGCGAGGTAGGGGATCGTCCCCATCATCCATGCTCCCAGGAAACCAAAGGCCACCGTTTGGCTGTCGGGCTGTAACCTGACCACCGCCCGATAAAGCTACGTCACCTGCGGCCGTCTCGGCTTCGTGCGGACTCCGCTGGTACTGTTCGCGGTACCGTGCGAGCACCTCGGCCACCTCACCATGATCCACCTTCCGGATGGGAACATGAGGCGTTCTTATTCGCACAGCAGGCTTGTCCGCCAGCTTAACGTAGCAGGTCTGCGGGGACAGGTTCTGCAGCTCCTGCGTCCACGACTCGAACTGCTCTAGGATGGTCAGGTACTGATTGTGCTGCGTCGGCGTGAACTGCTCTTCTTTGATAAGCATCGGGTCCGCATAGCCGATCTGCTTCGCCTGAATCTCGGCTGAGTCCCGTCCGAGCCCGAATACCATCGTCAACCGGCAGTTCTCCAGGGCGCCGGTCAACCGCTGCGAGGATACCTGCGACAGGGACTGCGCCGCCAGGTATAGGGTGAGGTTGAACTTTCGTGCTTGGGACAGGATGGTACCTATTGTGTCGTCCTGGGCCGCGAAACTAGGCCATTCATCGACCATTAGCGTGAAGGGCCGCCGCTGAGAAGGTGCTATGTCTGTTCGGGAGAGCGCCGCCTGCTCGATCTGCACCATCAGCATTGCCCCCAGTAGCCGCTTGGTTTGCTGGTCGTTCACGTTGCCCAGGTTAATGATGAACGACGTGCCCTCGTCCATCCATTTCCGAAACGGAAGCCAGTTATGCGGTTGTCCGAGGGTGAAGCGCGCCACCGGCGAGAACCCGAGTAAGAACGCGCGCCGCAGCGTAGAACCCGCTTCATGCACTTGGTCCCTACCCAACTTGTCGTAGCTGGCAAAGACATTGAGCACTAGCTGGTCGCTGATCTTAGTGAGGCAAACCCTTCGGTATTCCGCGTCAGACAACAGTCGGTAGATGAAAGTGACCGGCAGGTTGTTGGCGATCAGTGTCAGGATGCTGGCCAGGAACAGTTCCTGGAACATCGGCGCATCCGCCAATGAGGGCCAGACCCGCAGCATCCCCTCCAGCGCGTTCAGCGAGCGAGAGTGAGGGTCACTGCGCCCGTCATCAGCCAAGATGTTGAAGGGCACATAAGCGCCATTGCCCCAGTCGATATAGACCAGCCTCTGATAGCCGCCACCCTTGCCGCGAAAGCATCCCTGAGCAATCAGTGAGGTCAGAATGTCAAAGGACAGGTCATGGTGAGGCTCTACCAGCCCGACCCCGTTGCCCTTGGCATAGTGCTGCAAGAAAATGGACTGGAGCTGCTTGCTCTTACCCTGACCAGATTTTCCCCAGATGGTGGCGTGGTAGCGCTGTTCTTTGGGCGAGAGATACACACGGGGGTATCCCACGAGGGGCAGCGTAGTTCCCAGGACGATGTGGTCGCCGCGCCAGAAAGGGATCATGAGGAAAGCCCCCTTTGTGTTGCATGAGGACCAGCCAGCGGGTTACGGAGAGCATCAGCGATAGCCTGTAGTTCACTCACCCCCACGACCTGCCAGACGCGTCCGTGAAGGGCGTCGTTTAAGGCTAGGCGTTCGGTCGTAGTGAGCCAGACCACCTGGGGACTCAATGCTTCCAGCTTCGCAGCATCGACCACCAGCTCCGCAAGCGCTGTCAGTCGTTCATTGGTCGTGGTGACAAATAAGACCGGGACATGAGATGTTCGTGCGCTCACTAGGTACCCGTGGAGCCGCGCCCGCATGCGGCTTCTGTTGGTCAGGCTCCCAGTGTCCTGTTCAAGGTAGAACATCTGTGAACCACCGTTTGCTAAAGCAAGGATGAAGCTGCTGTCAGGAGCCAGGTTGCGACCAGGATCTGCCTCTTCTGCATCGACCCGAATGAACAGCTGCCGATCGCCGCGCCATTCGAGCATGCTGAAGAGCGGTGAGCGCTCTGCCGCTTGCTCAAAGGCGATTCGAGTGTCCCCAATAGCGAGGTGATGTTCGATGAATCGCGGGGCATTGGTGCGGGAGCGGGTCAGGTCGCTCACTGAGATACCCTCCACAGCGGCGGCTATCAACCGTCCTCGTGGTGTCACAGTGAGAAAGTTCTTGCCTGAGCCAACGCCCGTCATTGCCGGAAGCCGTCGACAGGAAAGGTAGCCCTGATTGATGAGTTTGGCTAGCCGCCGGTAACAGACGCGGAGTCCCTTCAGGGTGGAGAAACGCCTTCGGGCCACCTGCTCGGCGGTGCATCCACCAAAGGAATGCACCATTACGAGAATCGCAATATCTCTCCGGATAAGAAATATCGGGGCAGCCATAGAAGTTGCTATTGTAGTAGCCGCTCAGCGGTCTTTCAAGATACCAGTTTCACTACGGGATACCGATGATGGTGGTCTTATTTGTCTACCGCAGCTCTCCAAAAGACCCCGTCTTGGGGCCTACAGGACATCTACAGCGTCGAGTGCCGCGTGAGTCGGACCAACGATGCACTCGTACCACCATCAGATTTGTGAAGCTAGCACTTGACAATTAGAACTAATGCTCTATAATCCACTCTCATTGTCGTATGAAAGAACAAGAACCGAGTGTGGGTGACCAGCCTCAAGACCTTCTGCCAGAGGCCTTCAACCTAGCGGAGACCGGCTGGCAGAGCTTTTCTGAGTACCTGCTCGATGTTTCTGGGTTGGTTCCGCGGCCAGCTGTCCCTCCACTTCGAGGTCGTCCTATACGTTACCGAAGTACATCCTACCTGCGAGGGTGGCATGCAAATGCGGCTGAAGAACACATAAGCAACCTGCTGAGACGTGAAGGGAAGCCGTCGGAGGTAATAGAGGAATACGGTCGAGAAATGAGGCACTATCGCGAGACCGTTAGACTAATCGTGAGTGCCTGGAGACACAAAGGTGACCTCTGATGGGGAAGTGACGTAGCTCGGCTTTCGGCTTTAGGCCTGTTCCCCCTAGGGGGTTACGTATTCTTCTCCCACGGGTCCGGGCCGGGGAGGGCCGTAGCCATTTGATAGTACCCCATCCCCAGGGAATCCTGGACGAGGACGCCCGTAATCCAAATCAGTCACCGTCCGCCGCTCTCCCAGAGGAGTCACGAAGGGGTCAGCTGTCAGCATACCTCCGGTGAATTCGGAAAACGGGTCGGCATTGTTACCCAACTGCACATTCGCAGTGACTGTCTTCACTAGACGGTCAAGATGGCGGTCAACAGATTCCCCGAACCGGTTCTCGACGGTTGAATACGTCAGAATTATTGCACATGACGCGACAATCGTAGTAACCAGCACGTTCGCGCCATATAAAGAGAGACGTGCTCTATTACGGTTAAGCACTGACATTATCATTCCCAACAAGGTCAGAACTGTGTGAGATCCCGCCTCCGAAATATCTCCCGTTCGCTGCCTTGTTTGAACATACTTCCTTGCTTTGAACTTTTCCTCAGAAGCCCAGCCCTTTTTGCGAATCTCTTCAGCAGCCTTCAACCCAAGCTGCACGCAAAGCTCTTCCAACGTGCTGAACGAACAGGTCTCCTCACCTTGCTCCAAACGAGAGATGATAGCCCTGCTCACGCCACTCACATAACTCAGATGGCCCTGACTCCATCCCTTCTCATCGCGGGCTGTTCTTAGCACTTGACCAAGCCCTACAACATCATGGCTGGTTACGTCCATCGCTTGCTCCTCCACTTGTAGGTCGATGTTACCACTTACACTCAATCGGTTCCATCCAAGCCGGGCAATTTCTGATGAGAAAGAGGTGAGAATCTCATCAATCTCACCGAAATCCCCTGCCATGCTAGGTAATACCAACTCAATAGGAGGGGTTTATATTCGACACGGTTCAAAGCCGCTCAGCAAGAAAGGAGGTGGACTTAACGTGAGCGGGAGAAATAGTTATGCGATAGTCAAGGAGATGACCACTTGCCAAGACACAACAAGCAAAACCATCCAAATCGCTTAGAACGCAGAATCGCTAAGCGGGCTCACCGAGCCTTTGAAGCCATTCTCGCTACGGCCTATGGGGTCCAGAGCCTGGAGCAGGTTGGTGAAGTCGCACCTGCGACAGATTCTTTGAGTCGCCACCTTCAACAGGAAACAACTAGGAGGAGAGAATCGTGAGCATTCGAGTTCGCATTGCTGCCCTAACAGGAGCCCTGCTCTTGGTTGAACTGGCCTGTTTCTCCAAGCTAAGCAGCTGGTTGTTCTGGACAACAGATCGTTGGCTCGCCTACACGACTGCTTTCGCCTTTGTTTCCCTGTTATTGACCTCCATCATAGCTATGGGGTCCACTATCACGCCGTCACTTCGTCGGCAGTTTTATCTCGGCGGCATCTGGCTGCTTATTGTACAAGGCTTAGCAAACGTCTTGATAGCGTATGAACAGAGCCTGGTCACCCTCCCTGTAGATGTGGTAACGGGCTTCTTCAACCTTAAGCCAGATGCGGCACTGAAGTCGATGTCGATCATTCAGGGCGGCAGTCTCTCAGTGGTGAGCATTTCGATGTGGAGCGTTGTGGGAGAACTCCTTCGAAGCTACTGGGCTGAACAGCAAAGCCAAGCTGCAAGGCTTCAGGAATTCGATGAGATTTTGCAGGAGGTAACTAATGAGTAGCTGTGCATGCAAACACTTGGGCCCTTGGCTTCAAGAGCCGGCCCATCAACTTCATGAAGCTGCTGGGCTGCGGATGAAAGAAATCGCTGATGCAGTACCCAGGTACATCGCCATGTTGAGGCGTCGGACCGTATCGGACCCGTTGACAGAAGCCCTTATTGCCCGAGCCTCCGTTCGTTTGAAAGCAATCCATCGCGCCGCAGAGCCTTACCTACCCCCGGGCAGGCCTATCTCCCCTGTAGCGCCTAGCCGTAAGACATTGCCAAGCGGTCGAGCCAACAACACAAAACAAGGAGACGCAGCATGACAGCGCTTGAGCGATTTAATCCAGAAGACCGTCCCAAAGAAGGCGAGATTGTCGCTTCCCGGATACCTGTGGAATACCGTCCAACGCCCGATACTCGGCTGCCCGACAAGCCCCGTACGGAGATCCGCTACACCAGCGGCTGGTTTGGTGGCCCCGATCGGCAGGATGTCGCCAATGACCGACGGCTCCGTGAGCTCTACCACCTAGGGACTGAGGTCGCCTATGCCGAACAGATGGCGGTAGGGGTGGAGGTGCATGGTATCAAGGCTACCGCAGAGGCTATGTCGAAGACCGAGGAAATCGTATACGGCCTCCAGCCTGATTCGGTAGCGGCTATGGTAGCCAGCGATCAGGCAGGAGAAATGGCTGCCCGCAGCCGTATCAGACACGGTCGCCTAGCGGAAGCGTACGATGCTGAAGCGATGAACATCATCCGGAACCGCTGAGGTACAGCCGATGGAATTCGTCTTGAACCGCACCGCCCTGCTCCTTTCCTACGTATGGGAGGCTTTGGTGCTCCCTATTCATTCGGCCCGGCTGGCTGCCCTCCGGCTCAGCTCCCGCCGAGTTCAATACGAGCTGAGCCTTGCGCTCGAAAGAGAATACGTCGCTTTCAAGCAGGACGTTGCCCGAATCATTCGCATGGAACGCGAACTCGCTTCTGCAAACCTAGCTCTGGTGGCTTCTCGACGCGCTGCGGCGGAAGCCTTCCAGGCCAGGCTTAACCTCTTGCGGAAGCATATCCGTGAGATTGACCAACCTGAAGGACAGGACTCGTGAACCACAGAATCCCCTACTCCAGGTCGCTTCAAGACCGAAAGCGGCGAGAAATTTCGTACGCGAGAACGGATGTATCCGCACTCGCCGCACCAGAAGCACATCTCCATATCTTGGCTCCAGAAACCCCGCTCCAAGAGCAGCCAATGGAAGCTGTGGTCAAAGCGTTGTATGGACTCTCTCCGCTGACCTTCTGGATGTTCGCGAGCGCCGAGAGAGTCGAGGCCGGCATCAATTGTTTGGCAGAAGATATTCCCGTTTTGGAGCGGGCCGTCAGAGGAGTAGCCTCTCACTGGGATTTGCAACGGTGCGACGACTTAGTTGCGGCGCACGAGTCATTTAGATTTGAAGCTGCGCTGAGCGCTGGAACGAGACCGGACTGGCTGCCTATCCGCGATCTGGCAAGCTACAAAGAAGCGGACCCACTTGCTGCTATCTTAGAGGCGGTGCAACCCCTCAGCGACGATGAGGAGCTATATGTGCTGCTCAGAACTCGCCCGGCTAATCCCGCTCGGATACAACAGGCTCTCCGAGATCTAACCTTACCCGCGACGCCCGCCAATGCAAGCGCCTTAATCGCCACGCTAAGCGGGAAGGGCTTACGAGTGCCGAGGTTCGAGAGAAGCGTTCAAAAGCCGCTCGAAGAACGGCTCATAGAGCCTGGATTTGAGGTGGTAGGCACGGTAACGGTCGTTGGCTCCAACCGCGATCGTTTGACTGACCGAGCTCGCAGCCTCGGTGCGGCTGTCTATAGCGCTCTAGACGCAGGGTATGGAGGTCTCCTACTCGACTCCTGGCGCTGGAAAGCAGGACCCGAGGACGTTCCTTGGGACTGGAGTGCTGCTATCCCATCACTCTATCTGCCTGCCTCTGAGCTAGCCGTCCTATATCATCCGCCGTCTACTCATGTAACTGTCCCGGGTGTGCGACGGCTGCGCTGGGCCGAAAACACGTTGCCTCCCCAATTACTTCGAGGCGAAGGGCTTGTACTAGGCAAGCACCGCCAGCGAGGAGATGACCTCCCAGTTCATCTATCACGACAGGACTTGGATTCGGGTCACCTTATATGTGTCGGACGCACTGGGGTAGGTAAAAGTACCTTTATGCACCATCTTTTGGCGCAGTTGATTAGTGAATCCGACCAGCCTGGGGTTTGGGTTATCGACCCTCACGGAGACCTCCAACGCGACCTAATCCAACGGAGTATTCCGGCTCAGCGCATTGACGACGTGGTGCTTCTCGATCTGGGTGACGCCGAGTTCCCTCTAGGACTGCCGCTTTTTGCGGTGCCTCCAGGGGTACCGATAGACACGGTTATTCAAACCACCTTCAACTTACTGCGTTCCATTTTCCGTGACCACTGGTCAGAGACCCGGATGGCCGATACGATATTCGGGGTAACCGCCACTCTCTGCCAACTGAATGGAGCGAGTCTTTTAGACGTGCCCAGGCTCTTTCAGGAACCTGCTTTTAGGCGACGGACGCTGGCACAACTCCTAAGCCCCGATCCGGTGGCCCTCCAGTTCTGGGCCGATTACGAGCAACTCTCTCCCGCCGCTCAACGTGAACTCTATCGACCCGTCCTCTACCGCCTTCGTTCCTTTTACCGCTCCAGTGCGGTCCGAAATCTTGTATGCCGAACGGATGGCATCAATTTTGCCGACCTCATGAACAAGATAGTTCTGGTCAACTTAGCCGGCTCCTCAATCCAGGCAGAAGCGGACTTGCTAGGGGAACTTGTGATTGCTCGCTTTCATCTGGCAGCAGTGGCACGGTTATCCAGACCAACAGAACAACGTCACCAGGTGTATCTCGCGGTGGACGAGAGTGCCCGATTCAAAGGTGCCAGTCTTCCTGTCCTATGGGCGGAAGGCAGAAAGACCGGCGTGGCCCTCCTCATGGCTACACAGTTCATTGCAGGCTGGGGCGAGGCCTTGGCAGACAGCGTTTTGGGGAATGCCGGCTGCGTTGTGGCGTTCCGCTGCGGCCCGAACGACAGTCGGCGATTGGCCAATACGATTCGTCCATTCACATCGGAACAACTAGAAGACCTGAATCGTTATGAAGCAATCATCAAACTCCAGGCAGGTGGTATCACCATCCCCGCTTTCGATGTCACGACGCTGCCTATCACCAATCCAACTAATGGAGCGGTGCTTGAGCGTATCCAAGCTAGTAGTCGTGCCCGTTATGGCAAGTCTCGGAAGACCGTCGAGGACGAGATGAATGCCCGGTATTTTCCAGAGTCACCGAATACTGATTGGAACGACTTGGATGATGACTGAGAACTTTGGGGAATCCAAAGTGTGCTCACCAGGTGTGCTTGCAGCGAGCACACTTTCTAGCTTCGATTCGACCACTGAACGACCTAGATTACCCTCGCTCGTCTTCGACTCACTCGGGCACAAGTCTGTTGCCGACCACAAAGCTGCGATGAGGCTCACCGACCGGGACCGCGCCATTATCGAACTTGTAGCCCGTGCTCGTGCCCTGCGGGACGACCAAATCCAGATGGCCCTATTCTCCGCAAATAGCACTTCCCGATGCCAACGCAGACTGACACTATTGGTCCGTAACCGCTATCTGGATCGGTTACCTGGGCGCAGTGTTAGTGAACCGGCAGTTTATGTTCTGACACGCCGAAGCACCGCAGGGAACCGTTTTGTCCGGGCGCAGTGGGGAGAAATAGCATTCCGCAATCATATGACGAAGATCGGATCGCTCCCCCATTTGCTCGGTATCAACGACGTGCGCGTTCGGGTCGAAAGAGCCTGTTTCGATTTGGGCTGGACATTGCTCCGATGGCGACGCTCTGAGGACCTGCAACAGCGCCTTCAAGGGCAACGGCTGATACCCGACGCGTACTTCACCATCCAACAGCAGCCGAACAGTCCATTAGCAAGTTTTTTCCTGGAACTGGAGCGCAGTGCGAAGAGTCTCCAAGTGCTCAGATCCAAGCTCCTTCGCTATGCCACTTTGTACCACCGGCAAGAGACCCAACCCAGAGAGCGTTCTATGCAAGTGCTCTTCGTCTTCGATGAACCTCATTCGGTGGGAGCCTTCCGACGGATTGAACCGGCGAAGAGAGAAGCGGAACGCTTAGGCCTACCATTCGTGCGCTTCCTTGAACTGCAACCGCTGAGAAAGGTGACAGCCGAAGCCGTCCTCACCGAACCCCTCTGGATTGCACCAGGACGCAACACTTCTATTGCCCTATTAAACGGAAAGGGCTCTTAGAGATGGGCAACAAGGCTATCTCTAACTGGACAAACCCAGAACGCTTCGAGAGCGCTCGGACATCGCCTGAGCATGATGCAGAGCTAGCGGGGCTCGTCAGCGAGTATCTGGAGCGTGACGGGAGGAGCCTTAATAGAATCGCGCAGGGCGCGCTCATTGACGTTGGTTACCTCTGGCGACTTCAGCACGGCGAACGAATCAACCCCAGCCGTGATGTACTCATTCGGCTGGGGTTGGCGCTCCGTCTCGAACCCGAAGAGTTGGATGAACTCCTCGTTGCCGCGAACTACGCGTCGATTACGTTGCGCCGCTCTTAGCCGGACGGCCACCTTTTCGCTTATTGGCACCGGGGAGCGTAACCCCAGCTAACACCGACCGCTTGGGCTTGATCGCCCCAAGCATCCCTTCAGCCACCCCGAAGTAGTAGTCAGTCATCATGTATGTCTTATGTCCCGCCCAGCGCTTCACCAGGGACGGACTCTCCCCGTCTAGCGCTTTCCGGGTGATCCAGTCGTGACGAAAGAGATGAGGATGGACTCGTACTCCTAGTCGTTTCGACGCCCTGTAAAGTATCTGCCCTACCTCTTGCGGGCTGAGTGGACCGCCGGCCTGTGCAACAAATAGCAACTCCTCTACCTGCTTCCGCGGCCGCCGCTCCCGTTCTACGTCATTACCGTGGAAGCGGTGACGAGCGGACTGAGCGAAGTAGCGAACCCGCCAGCGAAGATAATTCCTGACGGTCGCGATCAACTCATCTGTGAGTGGTACGTACCGCCACTCCTCCGTCTTGTCCGAGTAGACCTTCAACACTTGAGCGTCCATATCGAAGTTACCCAATAAGAGATGCGCAACCTCCTCCCGTCGTAAACCGGTATCCGAGAGCACTGCCAGGATAGCCAGATTACGCGAGCCGAGGAAGGTGTCATTTGGGTAGAGACCGAAGAGGCGACTGCGCACGTCGTCGGGTATCAGATCGAACTCCGGCTTCATGGACTGCGGCGCATTCAGGTGCTCCAGTACATTTCGCTCAGTCCATCCTCGTTGCACCATCCACCGGGCGAAGGCTTTGATCGCACGCAGGCGGTTGGCGATGGTGTTGGCCGAAGCGCCTCGCTGCCGCAGGTAAACTCGGAAGAGGTTGACGTTGTGCTCGCTGAAGTCACCGAGGGTCGTCAGTTCGCGTTCCTCCAGGAACGTCCAAAGTTGGCCGAGCGCTTCCTGATACCACGCCAGCGTTTTCGGCGCCTGTTCCGCCGACTTCTTCGCCAGGAACTCCGGGATAGGCCCGATGGCCTTCGACGATCGGGCTCCGACGATTGCCGACCAGAGTGGTTCTTCTGAATGATTCATGTTCTCCCACCGCATGCCTTTTACAGACATAATGATGCCCTCCAGGTGTAGATTTCATTGCCTGGAGGGCAAAACAAAACCGCAGCTAGAAAACTCGCGGGTTAGTTTTTTCTGGAGAACCTGCGAAATCCGGCCATTTTAGGCACGAAAAGAGGGGTTGGAGCGGGAGACGGGATTCGAACCCGCGACAGCCTGCTTGGAAGGCAGGAACTCTACCACTGAGTTACTCCCGCGCGTTGGGGCGTTACGTTCCCATTATATCCTAGCTAGCTACTGAGCGGGAGAGCCAGTTGCGTCCGCTGCGGCGTGCACACCAAAAGAATCAGCACTATGCCGATGACGTAGCAAGCGAAGGCCAGGGAGAACACCAAACCGTAACCCCTGGAGACGTTGAAGATTACGGGAGACGAAAAGGGGTCCAGACCCCAGCCCGACGAAGCTGAAGGGCTGCATTGCTCCCGATATCTTGCCGTAGTGACCTCGACCGAAGTAGTGAGCCACTATCCTGTTCAACAACGCTCCCTCGCCCTGGGCTGTCAGGCCCATGAACCGACCCAATGGCACGACCAGCAGCGGATCATGCACCGTCCAAATCAGCGTCACGCCGACGAGCGCAAGGCTCATGATGGAAATAGCCAGCACCTGCTCCGTGATGCGTTCTGAAAGAAGGCCTCACACCGCTGCGGAGACGGCGCCACAAAACGCATAGGCGCTGAGCGCTCCCGCAACGATGGCGGCTTCGATGCCCTGGTCAGTGTAATAGGTCACCTTCTGATAGGATATGGCGGCGTTGGGGATGTTGTTGATGGTCTGGGTTCCCACCAGCAGCCAGAAGGTTAACGTGCGCACTGCTTCTTGCACGGTGAAGCTCTCTTCGGCGGGCGGTCCCTGCTGCGCCACGGTCTCACTCTCTTCAGGCGCCGGCGCGGCTTCACCGTCGGGAAGAAGGCCCACGTCTTCCGGGTGACGCCGGAGCAGCAGCGCCGACGGGATCACCCCCGCCAACAGCAGCGCCGATCCCGAAAGCGCAAAGACCGAGCGCCAGCCGGAACGCGCCAGCACCAACTGGCCGATGAGCGTCATGGCTGAACCTCCCAAGGGAAACGCCATGCTGTTGAATCCCATGGCCCGGCCGCGTTTACGACGAAACCAGTTGGCCGCGGTGGTCAGCGGCGCGACTCCTGAGAGAAAGTTGCTGGCGATGGCCCGGCTGATGGCGTATGCAACATAGAACTGCCCCAGCACAATGGTGCTGCCCTGTCATAGCAGCGCGAGACTCACCACCAGCGATCCAATGGGTGTCAGCACGCGCGCACCGAAGCGGTCGGCCAGCAGACCCCTCACAGGGGACATCAGCCCGCCGCAGATGGCGCCCAGGGTGACGGCGCCGGCCGTCATGCTGCGGCGCCGGCCCCAGTTCCACGCTCATGGGTTTCACCATGATCCCCACGAAGATGTGCCCGGTGGTGCTGGCCAGGAACGACACACTCATGCTCATCCCCACAACCAGCCAGCCGTAGAAGAACGGCGTGGCAACGGGTGGGCGTGCCAATCTGTGCGGGGTGGTCGTGTTTGGCTTTCCTGAGTGATGAGGTGCTGGGTAGTGTATCAGAACTGCTAATCACGGGAAAAGATAGGCGCAGAAATCCGTTACCTGGACGACAGGATATCCGCCATAAGGGCGATAGACGCCTCCGAGCCCATCGAGCACACTATTGGTGAACCGCAAGACGGGTAGAACCCGGCAAGCGGACAACATGACCGAGGGGCTCCGATAAGAGCAAACTCGCCGAAAGGCGGGGACGCAAAGCCACGGGTCTAAAGCCTCACAAGGACCACGATCGCCGGGCTGCCGAAGAGCCGGGTGCTGCTCGGACACTGTTTTGCCGGGTGCAGAGCGACCTATGAACACATCCACCTGATCTTACACGGCTGGCTGGCCAGTATGAAGGATCTAGGAGCCCCCCAGGAAGTACAACCTGAGAGGAGTCTCCTATGCTTCGTCCCACTGCTGCCATCCTGTCGTATTCTCCCGTAGTCCAGGCTACGCGCCACTCCAATGCGCTGACCTTCGGGCCGGAAACTTCAGGTGTACCCACCACAAAGCCACTGCAGACACTCCGGATGCTGTTGTCAACAGCAAAGTTGGTGTCCTTCTTGCTGTTGATTGTCGCAGCCAGCAACATCGCCCTGGTGCTCCAGGAGCTGCCCGTCCAATCTGTGGTGTTTGTCGCCCTGGAGGAAAACCTCCCGCACGGCGATCTGGCTCTCGCCTACCCATCGCGATACCTACCGCTCGGCCAGACCGCCTCACCTTCCGAGATGCGGGATAGCGGTTTTGATTGGCTCAATGTTCGTCCTGATGCTCGCGCCTGGATGCAGGACCTCCCAGTGACCTATGAACCCACTTCTCCTCTGGCGGGTTCTTATCACTTAGAATCGATGAATGTCACGTTGAGCCGGCCTTACCTGCATGTCGTGCTGCACAAGTATGCGCACGCTAATTTCGCACACAAGGGATTCGCAGAAAAGACACAGTGCTGGTGGGAATGCTGCGCCTACTGCTGGATGACAACCTTCAAAACCAGGAAGCCCGAAGGGTTGTCCAGGGTGTGCTGGCCCAGGGCACTGAGGTCATGCGACAGAATGGCAGCTACAGCCTGCTCCACGAAGCCTACGCCCACCTCGCCCAATGGAGTGGAGGGGACCTCTCAACGATGCCTGATTACCTCCAGCCGGAGTACGCCGACTTTCTCACTGCGGGAGCCAACCCCTGGCTTCAGTATCAGGCCGCGTCAGTTTCTGGCGAGACGCTGACCAAATCGCTGCGATGAGCACAAGTAGGGAGCGATGGTGATTACTCTCAGACTATGGCGGCAATGCCCGTGCCTAATCTAGTGCCATGTCCCCGAAGTACGTTGGAAATGTCATTCCGAGTGTTAGCGAGGAATCTGGGGCGAGGATGACTCTCTGCCAAACGCTCCATCATGATAGCTAGACCATAGCTGTCACGGCCATTGCTCTTGCGGCGCAAAGTCGCTAGGCTATGCGCGGAGGTCGTCCCCTTTGATGCGCCACAAGAGCGTCCTCATAGCCGTCCTGTTGGTCCTGGCGTTCCTTCTCCCTGTCGCTGATGCGCCGGGCGCGGCGAGCGCAGACGAAGGCTGGGTGATCAAGAGCTTCGATGCGCAGATCGCCGTGCAGGTGGACGGCTCGCTGGTTGTTCGTGAGGACCTCTCGGTCGACTTCCGCGGGCTACAGAAACACGGCATCTTCCGCGACATTCCCGTGGTGTATCGCTACGACGACGCCAACGACCGTGTCTATTCCCTCAACGTCCGCTCGGTGACGGATGCCAGCGGACGGCGGCACAAATACGATGCCTCCCGTGAGGGCAGCTTTCTACGTATCAAGATCGGCGACCCGGACGCCACTGTCTCCGGACCGCAACGTTACGTCATCACCTATCAGGTGTCGGGCGCACTCAACGGTTTCACAGACCACGACGAGCTTTTCTGGAACGCAACGGGTGTTTGGCCGGTCGCCACCGAGTCGGCCACGGTTGCCGTGGCGCTGCCGAAAGACGGCGTGCAGCAGATCGCCTGCTTCCAGGGGATCTTAGGCTCTAAGGAACAATGCAAGGTGGCAAACAGCAGCAAGGACGCCCAGTTTGGGGCAACACGCCGTCTGCTGGAACAAGAGCAGATGACCATCGTGGTGGGGTTCAGCAAGGGCATCGTCCCGGAGCCGACGCCGCGGCTGGAGAAGCGGGCCAGAGAATTCGAGGAGTACTTTGAGGTGACGCCGCTCACCGCGGGCGGAGGCGGGCTGGTCTTGCTCGGAATGATAGCTGCGCTGGGATGGGCCTGGTGGACAAACGGGCGCGACCGTCGTTTCGTGACGATCTACTACTTGACCGACGACCCGCGAGAGGAGACCAAGCCGCTGTTCTCTCAGGACCCCATCGTCATCGAGTATCAGCCGCCGGAGAAGCTGCGGCCGGCCCAGATGGGGGTGCTGTTGGACGAGCGGGCCGACCCGCTGGACGCCACTGCGACCATCATCGACCTGGCGGTGCGCGGGCATCTCCGCATCGAAGAGGTGGATGACAAGGTCCTGGGTATCTTTGATTTCGGGGCGAAGGACTGGACGTTCGTTCAATTGTACACTACCGACCCACTCTTGCCCTATGAACAAAAGCTGGTGGACGGACTGTTCCAGGGCGGCTCCCCCGCAAAGCTCTCTGACCTCAAGACGAAATTCCACAAATACCTTGACGAGGCTCAAGACGACCTGTATACAGACGCCCAAAGGAGAAGGTTCTTCCCCAGCAGACCTGACAACGTACGGACCACCTGGAGCTATATTGGGTTTGGGGTAACAGCGGCAGGCGTTGCGATTGTCTTTTTGCTTGGCAGCGCGTTCGGAGCGGGGCTGATCGGCCTGCCGGTGGCGCTCGGCGGCATGCTCATGCTTGCGCTGGCCGGTAAGATGCCCCGACGCACGGCTCTTGGGCGGGAGTTGCTGCGTCGCACCCTGGGTTTCCGTCAGTATCTGGCTACCACCGAGACGGAGCGGCAGCGCTACAACGAGCAGGCCAATATCTTCGCAACCTACCTGCCGCACGCTATCGTGTTCCACTGCGTCGACAAATGGGCCAAGGCGCTGGAATCGCTGGGCGCGACGGAGGATCAGTTCCAGAGCTGGTACGTCGGGACAACGCCGCTGCGGGCGATTGCGCTCTCTCAGAGCCTCAACAGCTTCTCGTCCCAGGTGTCCAGCGTCATCGTGAGCACGCCGGGCAGCTCCGGCAGCAGCGGCTTTGGCGGCGGCGGGTCATCCGGTGGGGGCGGCGGCGGCGGCGGCGGCGGAAGCTGGTAGCACAGGGGGACTCAGCCTATCTAGCCGCTCGTGGTGAGCCCTTCGGCGTGGCTCAGGACAGGCGTGTCGAATCCATGAGCGGCCTATCCTTCGACAGGCATGCTCGCCCTTCGACAGGTCATTCGACTCTGAGAGTCTCAGACTCGATGAGCTCAGGGTGAGCGGAGAGTTGTAGTATCAGTCGAGCAGAACGATAAGAGTGCCATACAATGGACAATAGCTGGTAGGAGGAAGGTGCAATCATGGAACTCATCGTCGTTGGTGTCATACTACTCGGGCTGGTGGCGTTCCTGGTCGCCACCTACAACAGCCTGGTGCGGGAGCGACTGGGGGTGCGCGAGGGATGGTCGGGCATCGAGGTGCAGTTGCAGCGGCGCTCCAGCCTGATCCCGAACCTGGTGGAGACGGTGCGGGGCTACGCCGGCCACGAGGCGCAGACGCTGCAGAACGTGACCAACGCCCGGGCCGCGCTCCAGAACGCCAGCACGCCCGCCGACGCTGCCCAGGCCAGCAATATGCTCACCGCCACGCTGCGCTCCCTCTTTGCCGTGGCTGAGGCGTACCCGGACCTGAAGGCGAACCAGAACTTCCTTGACCTCCAGAGCCAGCTTGCCGACACGGAGGATAAGATCTCGTACGCCCGCAACTATTACAACGCGACGGCGCGCAAGTACAACGGGCTGGTCAGCACCTTCCCCAGCATGATCGTGGCGAGCATGGGCGGGTTCAAGGAGTCCGAGTTCTTCGATGCGCCCGAGGGGGCCGAGCAGGAAGTGCAGGTCAACTTCCGGCCGTAGGAAGAAAAAAAGAATCGTGTCGGAAGGTTTGAAAAATACTAAATGGGTTGGAGTTGGTGAAACGTAGATGAAGTCGATGGATTATCCACCCTTTATTCGTTACTATCTCAGAAATTCAACTCCATTGCTTTGGGAAAAGTTAAAGACTGCCATACCTGAACTTGGTGAATGGACCATAACGTCATCTTCAGACTTTCTCTACAAAGAAAGCTACGAATTTTCTGACCTTCCAGGTTCAGAGACAGGGCATCAGCGTGTGAAATATGCATTGGAACACTCCGAGGTAATTCTTGAATGCCATGACCCATCCTTGCTTAGTCCTTCATCTCTTTTCACTGATGACAAGGCATTAACCTCGAGTTTTGTCGATGATCTCTTAGCATTGCTATCGGTAGCAAGGGGAACGATGGTTCACTTTGTTTTGCGCGAGTATTCAAATGGTAGTAATACAATTAACTGGTCTGCGATAAGCCCATTTCCAGACGACATCGGGATTTCGGTGATTGGAAGCACCAAAGTTCCACAGTTTGTGGGAGAAGCTCTCAAAATGATCTGTGACCGCAACCGCCTTCCCGCGAGCGGTCTCTACACTGCTATACCGTGGCATGGAATTGCTTTACGAACGGTAGGCCGGGAACCGACCGTATTCACTTTAGCTCTCTATTGGGTCTGCCTCGAGGCATTAGCGAACGCGCGGAACGAAACAGGGAAGAAACACAGGATGGCGCTTAGATTATTACAGAGCCTGGGAATGACTGGCGAAGACTGGGATAATCTTCAAGAACTCGTCAAAGATTGGTATGAAGTACGAAATTTTGCCTTTCATGAGGGTAGACAACCAGAGTGGCCTATTTCCAAATTCATTCTCCGTTTGAAACAAATTCGACAAGTGACTGCAATCGCCATTTGTCACCTTCTTGTCCCCTATGGGCCTGAAGAATTATCTGCCCTAGCAGCACAAGTTTTGAACGTGCCATAAGTTAGACACCTCTTCTGCCCCATTCCTCTCCTTCATCTCCAGACCAGGCGTTTGACTTAGGGGACCCTCCTGCTCTCTAAGCCTTATCCCTGTATCAGGAAGGCCGACGATGAAGCAGTTTGGGCAGCCCGCGGCGCGGAGGCCAGCTACCTGGAAGACTACGTGGCAGAGCGTAAGCCGGCTTCCGTGACGCCCTGGGTGAACGCCGCAGCCTACGATCGCAAGGAGATGACGGACACGCCATCCATGGGAAGTCCCTCATGTTGTCAGTCAGGAGCACGGCGTCCTGCTCCCGGGCCACGGCCGCGACGAGGGTATCGGTCATCTAAAGGGTGATGCCCCTCTCACGGAACTCTCGTCGCCAGATCCCGGCCTGGCGGGCGGCCGAGCGAGAGATATCCCAGTAGCGTAACGTGGAGAAGAAGGCGTCTGATTGAGCATGCTGTAATGGTTGAAGACCTGAATAGAACTCTCCCACGGTCACCGCGCAGACGGCCAACTCATCACCTGAGGCGATCATCGAGAGGATGCGTGAGCGAACAGGCTCTGTCGCTTTGGACATATCAATGAGGGCGGTAGTGTCTAAGAAGATAACGGCTCACGGTCTATTCCACTTCTCCTCAAGCCTTTTGTCGTCTTCTTCGCGCGACTTTCTGACCCACTCGGACGCAGCTTCCGGAGTCTCCCAGCCGGGGATATCGACATCTTTCAGGCTCCCGGCGAACTTCTCAGCGGCGCGCAAGAGCTTGATGCGGCGCAGCTTCTCGTCCACGGACGCCACCAACTCCTTGGGGAACCACGACGTGTGTCCGCACGACTTCTTTTGGCATTTTGCCCCTCACTAGTCCCATAGCTATGGGATTAGAGTAGCGCCTTGCGGAGCAAAAGGCGACAGCTTCTCTGCCTAAAGGCATGTGAGACGGTGTGCGTGAAGGACGTTGGAGACGCAGTAATCTTACCCGTCCCGTCTCGCGGCACACTGAACAAACCTAAGTTTGGCAGACTAGCTCGAGGAATTTGCCAAAACTCGCATTACGCTGAACAACAACTTCACAGGTAACCAATTCTGCCAAACGACTCCCATCAGTAATCTTGTTATATGTTCTTTTGGGAGTATGCTTCCGCAAGGCATCCTTCAGCCATTTGTTTGGATTACAAAGCTCTTCAGGGTTTGGCGTCTGTAGCGACTTTCCGATCCACTTTGACACAGCCGTCGCGTCAGCAAGAAGCCATCCTTCCAATGCCTGAGTGACGACGCAATACTTCACAGGTCTTTGCAAATCACTCAGCCCCATTTCTGCGTCAAAAGCTTTTCCTTTTCGCTCTGGTTCGCAGTCCTGATCAACACAAACTGCAATTTTACTGACATCAGGATGTTCCCGAACCAAGGAGTCGACGAGAGCCGTTACCTTGCGTAAGTTGAACATGTTCCCGTGACCGGAAAGCTTTCTGACGTACAGAGTCGGAGACGAGTTACAACACCTCGCTACAAGTCTTGAAATTACACGTTCATCGGACTTCCCCTCAAGCAATAAGCCAATACTCAGGGGACACCCCCTATGGCACCCGAATACCAAGCTTCACCTAATCCTAGGGCTTCCAAGGCGGCAGAGAGACCTTTCCGTCGGGAAGCAGGCTTGGCAGAGGTAGAGCCATCGATTTTTTCGACCACCACAACATCCTCAGGCTCAAACAAATTGAGCAAATAAGGAGAGTGAGTACTTATTAGAATCTGACTGAAACTGCTCGCTTCTTTAAAAGCCTCAGCCAGCACATCCAAGACACGGGGATGCACAAAGTTTTCTGGCTCCTCAAAGCACATAATTGGCGCAGGATCAGAAGTAAACAGGGCTGTAAGAATCGTTAGAATATGGAGGGTGCCATCGGACAATGCCCACAAGGGGACGTCCATCGTTAGACCTTTTTCACGGATTCGGGCGTAAGCTGTCCCCTGTTCGGTAAGCGGAGTGTAAAGGTCTTCTAACTCTGGCACTGCGGCACGAAGAAGAGCCTTTATATGATCAAAATTCTGCGTGTACTCGGTTTGCAATGTATGCAACACCGCGAAGAGATTGGTGCAGTCGCTTGTTAGGCGGACTGCTCGTCGTGCTTGAGTAGGGGTTCGAAGTCGCACGATATCAATCTCATAGTTTGTCCATCGGCTAACATCTATGGCGAACTGGGCGGTGGAGCCGTAGGCTCTCTGGTCCGAAACGGCTCTGAGCGCGGGTTGGCCACCACCAGTCCCTCCGATTGCCATCCTGACATTTCCTTGTTCATCAAGTAGCTGTGTCATTCCACTAGCAGCATCTTTTTGGAGGAACGTTGTCTGTTTGGAGCCGATTGATGTCTTGAACTGCTCATTACTGATTGAAAAGTGTCCCGGTCCTCCAGCGATCTCAATGTTGTAGCTGTATTTTGTGTTTCTAACGGTTGGCAAAGTTCCTTCGTACGAGAGGACGATAGTGCGCCGCATGTCGCCATTCCATGCAACATCGCCGAAGCCGCCGCGAGAGTGGATAGCTCCCTCCCCAGCGTTGACGAGTTCGGATAATACTAGGATAGAATCCAGGATGTTGCTCTTACCAGCATTGTTTGGCCCGACAAAAACGGTAAGAGGTCTCAGCTTAAGATCTAACGACCTGAGACTCTTGTAATTCTTAACCTGTAAACGAGTGATCACGTATAAAC